>JAESFP010000084.1_pt1 | contig 140780 bp, 135 predicted proteins | sample 9266181 | NCBI WGS metagenome assembly JAESFP01 (sample SAMN14502547, study PRJNA617102) | algae metagenome | isolation source: Pegethrix bostrychoides GSE-TBD4-15B and co-occurring heterotrophs from... | place: USA: Grand Staircase-escalante National Monument, Utah | collected 2006-08-15 | reverse complement strand
GGGGGCGTTCGCGGGGGAGCTGGACCGGGCGGCAGTGACGCCGCGCGAGGCGACGCAAGCCGTGGCGGCGGGGTTCGCGGCGAGCCTGGATGGCTGAGACGGCGTGGGGAGCGATGCTGAGAACGGCGGTGGCGATGGGGGTGTCGCCGGAGGCGTTCTGGCGGCTGTCGCTCAAGGAATGGCGGATTCTGACGGCCGGGCCGGAGGCGGTCGCGCCGCTGGGGCGGGGTGATCTGGAACGGATGATGAGGGCGTGGCCGGATTGACTTCTCTCCCTCCCCCTCGGGGGAGGGTCCCTGAGCGCAGCGAGGCGGGGTGGGGGCTGCGCAGCCTTGCAAGAGCGATGCCCGAGCATCACTGCGCCGGCCGCTCCCATCCGGTCTCCGCTCCGCTTCGACCACCCTCCCCGTGCCGGGGAGGGAGAAAGGTGACGTATGACTGACGACTTTAGACCTCACGATCTGGACGGCGTGCCCGCGCGGGCGGCCGAGGCGGCGGCGGCGCTGGAGGCGCTGAGGGAGCCGGCGGAGCGGGCGGCGGCCTCGATCGAGGAGGCGTTCGGACGGGCCGGGGTCAGTCTGACGCGGTCGCTGGCGCGGGCGGCGGCGGACGGAGAGGTGTCGCTGGGGGAACTGGCGCGGGCGGTGATCGCGGCGGTCGGCGCAGGCGTCGGCGGATCAGGCGGACTGGGGGCGGCGATCGCCCAGGCGGTGGCGGGTGCGGCGGGCTTTGGCGGGGCCCGTGCCGACGGGGGGCCAGTGCTGGGCGGCGGGGCCTATCTGGTCGGCGAACGCGGGCCGGAGGTGTTCCGGCCGGATGGGGCGGGCGTGATCGAACCGCGTGGCGGGGCCGGGGTGACGGTGAACGTCACAGTCGACGGCGGCGCGCCGGCGCTGTTGCGGTCGGAAGCGCAGATCGCACAGGCCTTGGCCAGGGCCGCCGCGCTGGGCGCGCGGCGACTCTGACCGGAGTGCATCACTCGCCCTTGGGACTGGGGCCGAAGCGGTTGTCGCCGCGCTGGCCCTCGGCGATGCCGATCCAGAGCAGGAAACCCAGCTGAATCAGGGCGACGATGCCGAGAATGCCCAGGACGGGACCGAGAATGCCGAAGACGACGGCCGGGTCTTCGGATTCCCAGTTTCCGCCGCTCATCAAGGCCGCCGCGCCCACGCTCAAGAAGGCTGCGACCACGCCACCGATACCGGCGATCCATGGAATGACGACGAGCCAGCCGCTGTGCCCCATGTCGTGCAGACGCTTCACCGAGATGGCCAGGTTCGGCCAGATCAGGGCGATCGACAGCAGCGTGCCGAGCAGAGGAATCCAGCCCAGGACGACGCCCGCGCCCAGGCAGATCAGCCAGCCGATCCAGAAATGCTGACGCCGGATGCGGCCGTTGAACGACAGCAGGACGTGCTGAAAGTTGAAGCTGTCGATCGGCACGCCAGGCGTCGGCGAAGGGCCGGACGGCGCAGGCGCGGCGGCGAGCAGCATGATGTTGGTCGCCTCGCCCGCCACGGGGACGAAATCGACGCGCAGGCCCGATGTGACCTGGGCGGGCGGTGAGACCGCCTCGCGCACGAAGCTGTAGCGGATGCCGTCGTCGCCGCTGATCAGGCCGGTGCCCGAGGCGTCGTCGAAGCTGAGAATCTGACCGCGCATTGAACCGGGCTCCCCTGACCGGCGGCCGAGGGGCCGCGTTTCGGGTCCCAGACTGGACGACCGGCGCGGGCCAAACAAGTTAATCAGGAGACAGGGATGAGCTTTCACGAAGTGAGGCTGCCTGCCCGTCTGGCGTTCGGATCGACCGGTGGGGTGGAACGTCGGACCGAGGTGGTGACGCTGGGATCCGGGTTCGAGCGGCGGTCGTCGCCCTGGGCCATGGGGCGCAGGCGGTACCTGATCGGGGCGAACCTGAGATCGCTGGCCGACATGGCCGAGCTGACCGCCTTCTTCGAGGCGCGGCGGGGGCGGCTGTATGGGTTCCGGTTCCGGGATTTCGCCGACTATGCGTCCTGCGCGCCTGGCGGAACGCCGGGGTCGGGCGACCAGGTCCTGGGGCAGGGCGAAGGGACGCGGACGGTCTTTGGACTGATCAAGCGATACGGCGATGTCGAGCGACCGATCAGCAAGCCCGTGGAGGGCTCGGTGCGGGTGGCGATCGAGGGAGTCGAACTGGCCGGTGCCTCGTTCGCCGTCGATGCGACGACCGGCGAGGTGACGCTGGAGACCGCGCCGCCCGAGGGGGCCGAGGTGACGGCGGGGTTCCTGTTCGACACGCCGGTCCGGTTCGACGCGGACCGGCTCGAGGTCACGCTGGAAAGCTTCGACGCCGGGCGGATGGCGGCGGTGCCCCTGATCGAGGTGAGGATCTGAGATGCGCGACATTCCTGTCGAACTGGCCGACCGCATCGAGAGCGGGGCGGCGACGCTGTGCCATGCCTGGGTAGTGACGCGGGCGGACGGGGCGCGGCTGGGGTTCACCGACCATGACCGGGCGCTGGAGATCGACGGCGTCGTTTGCCGGGCCGAGACCGGCTGGACGCGGGGCGCGGCCGTGACGTCGGCGGGTCTGACGGCCGGGAGCCTGGCGATCGGCGGGGCGCTGGGCGCGGGCGGTCTGGACGAGGCGGCCGTCGCGGCGGGGGCCTGGGACGGGACGTCGGTCGAGATCTGGCGGGTCGACTGGCGCAGACCGGACCTGAGGGTGCGGCTCGGGGTTGGGAGACTGGGCCGGGTGCGGCGCGAGGGCGAGGGGTTCACCGCCGACCTGGACGGGCCGATGGCGGCGCTGGATCGGGTCGTGGGGCGGACCTATGGGCGGCTGTGCGACGCGGTGTTGGGCGACGCGCGGTGCGGGGTCGAGCCCGGTGGTCGGACTTGCGACAAGCGGTGGGAGACCTGTGTCGGGGAGTTCGGCAACGGGGTGAACTTTCGCGGTTTTCCGGAGGTGCCGGGGGACGACTTCCTGACGGCCTATCCGGCGACGGGCGGGCGGCACGACGGCGGGAGCCGGCGGTGAGCCCGGTCGAGGTGGCGCGCGGATGGTTGGGGACCCCCTATCGGCATCAGGCGAGCGAAAAGGGCGTCGGGGCGGACTGCCTGGGTCTGGTGCGAGGGGTCTGGCGTGAGATGGTCGGCGACGAGCCGGAGGCGCCGCCGCCCTATGCCGCCGACTGGGCCGAGATCGGCGGGGAGGAAACGCTGCTGGCGGCGGCGCGGCGGCGGCTGGTCGAAAAGCCGGTCGCGGCGATGCGGCCGGGCGATGTGCTGCTGTTCCGGATGTCGGAAGGCGCGGCGGTCAAGCACTGCGCGATCCTGAGCGAGATCGGTGGGCCCGAGCCCCGGATGATCCACGCCTACTGGGGCCGGGCGGTGGTCGAGAGCTGGATGGGGCCGTGGTGGCGCAGGCGGCTGGTGGCGGTGTTCGGGTGGCCGCGGGAGTTAGGCAGTAGGCAGTAGGCAGTAGGGAGTTGCCGCTGGGGCTGTGGCGATTGGGGACCGGCCGCGCTGAGCCACTACTGCCTGCTGCCTGAGCCGAACCGAAGGGAGGCGAACGAGATGGCGCAGGTGATCCTGGGAGGCGTCGGCGGGATCGTCGGCGGTGGCGTGGGACGGGCGATCGGGGCGGCGCTGGGCGGCGTGGTCGACCGGGCGGTGGTCGGGGCGCTGTCGCCGGCGCGGCAGGTGGGGCCACGGCTAGAGACGCTGAAGCTGCATTCGACCTCCGAGGGCGCGCCGATGGCCTGCGTCTTCGGGCGGGCGCGGGTGACCGGACAGATGATCTGGGCGGCGCGGTTCCTGGAACGGCGGAACCAGTCCGGCGGCGGCAAGGGTGGGCCAAGGACGGTCGATTATGCCTATTCGCTGAGTTTCGCCGTGGCCCTGTGCGAGGGCCCGATCGACGGGATCGGGCGGGTCTGGGCGGACGGGCGGCCGATGGACCTGAGCGGCGCGACCATGAGGGTATATCGTGGGACCGAGGATCAGAGCCCGGATCCTCTGATCGAGGCGGTGGAAGGCGCGACGTCAGCCTATCGCGGGACGGCCTATGTCGTGTTCGAGGATCTGCCGCTGGGGCCCTATGGCGACCGGGTGCCGCAGCTGAGTTTCGAGGTTTTCCGGCGGCCGGCGGGAGACGGGTTGGAGGAGCGGCTGGAGGGGGTGTGCCTGATCCCCGGGGCCGGTGAGTTTGTGCTGGCGACAGAAGCCGTGGTGCGCCGTGAGTGGCTGACGCGGACGGCGACCGAGAACGTGCACCTGGGCGATGGGCGGACGGATCTGATCGCGTCGCTGGATCAGCTGGAGGCGCAACTGCCGAACCTGAAGCGGGTCAGCCTGATCGTCGGCTGGTTCGGGACGGACCTGAGGGCCGGGCACTGCGAGGTCCGGCCGGGGGTCGAACGGCGCGACAAGCCGACCGAGCCGATGGCCTGGTCGGTTGCGGGGCTGGGGCGCGAAGCGGCGCATCTGATCTCGGAGGTGGAGGGCAAGCCGGCCTATGGCGGGACGCCGTCGGATGAGAGCGTGCGCCAGGCGGTGGCGGCGCTGAAGGCTCGGGGGTGGGCGGTGACGCTGTATCCCTTCCTCTTCATGGACGTGCCGGCGGACAATGAGCTGCCCGACCCTTATGGCGGCGAACGACAGGCGGCGTATCCGTGGCGGGGGCGGGTCAAGGGCGAGGACGGCCCGGGGGCTGCTGCCGAGGTGGCCGTGGCATTCGGCGCGGCGGACGGGTGGGGGCTGAGGCGGCTGGCGCTGCACTATGGGGCGATGGCGGCCGAGACGGGGTGCGACGGCCTGTTGATCGGGTCGGAGATGCGCGGGCTGACCTGGACGCGGGACGCGGACGGCGGCTATCCGGCGGTCATGGAGTACCGGACGCTGGCGGCGGAATGCCGGGCGATCGTGGGGCCGGATGTCTCGATCAGCTATGCGGCGGACTGGTCGGAATACGCCGGGCATCGGCCGGAGGACGGGTCGGGGGACATGGTTTTCCACCTCGATCCGCTGTGGGCCGATGACGACATCGATTACGTCGGGATCGACTGGTACCCGCCGCTTGGCGACTGGCGGGCGGGGGAAGGCGGCATCGACGCGGCGGCCTTCGAGGGGCCGGACGATCCGGACTACCTGGCGAGCCAGGTGGCCGGGGGCGAGGGGTTCGACTGGTTCTATGCGAGCGACGCGGACCGCGTGGCGCAGGAGCGGACGCCGATCGGCGACACGGCCCATGGCGAGGACTGGGTGTTCCGCGTCAAGGATCTGAAGGGGTGGTGGGAGAACGCCCACCATGACCGGCCTGGGGGCGTGCGGAGGGTGGCATCCACGGCCTGGGTTCCGGGGATGAAGCCGGTGCGGCTGACGGAGTTCGGCTGCGCGGCGGTGGACCGGGGCGGCAATGCGCCGAACCTGTTTCAGGACCCCAAGTCGAGCGAGAGCTTCCTGCCGCCGTTCTCGACGGGCGCGCGGGATGATCGCATGCAGAGGCGGGCACTGGAGGCGGTGCTGGGGTGGTTCGCGGCGCCGGAGAACAATCCGGTGTCGTCGGTCTATGGCGGGCCGATGCTGGAGGCGGCGGACGCCTGGTGCTGGGATGCGCGGCCCTATCCGGCATTTCCGGGGCTGGCGGAGGTGTGGGCCGACGCGGGGGCGTGGCGCGCCGGGCACTGGCTGAACGGGCGGTTGGGCGGCGAGGCGCGGTTCCTGCTGGAGGCGATCCTGCGGCGAGGCGGACTGGCCGAGGGCGAGTTCGTGGTCGGAACGCCGGCCGGGACCGTCGCCGGCTATGTGATCGACCGGCCGATGAGGACGCGCGACGCGGTCGAGCCGTTGCTTGCCGCCTTCGACATGACGGCGGCCGAGCGGGGTGGTCGGGTGGCCCTGGTCGGGGCGGAGCCGGTGACGGGGACCCTGGCGAGCGATGACCTGGCGCTCGGCGAGACCGACGACGGCGTCCGGCGCGAGCGATCGCTGGAAGCCCGGCCGCAGGCGGCGCGGGTGCGCTTCATCGAGGACGGCCGGGACTATCAGACCGGATCGGTCGTGGTGCGTTCGGCGGTCGAGACGGACGGGGGCGGGGCGGACCTGGATCTGCCGGCGGTGTGCGGTCCCGCGCTGGCGACGGCGTTGGCGGGGCGGACGGTGGGAGGCACGGATCAGGACCGGCTGACCGTCATTCTGGGTCCGCTGGAGGCTGTGCGGATCGAGGTCGGCGACCGGGTTGAGGTCGAGGGCGAGCCGGGAATCTGGCGGGTCGAGCGGGTGGCGCTGGACGAAGAGCCCCAGGCGTCACTGGTACGCGAGGAGCCGATCCGGGCGGGCGAGGAACCGACGCCGGGCGCGCCGTCGGCGGGAGACGGCGTAACGGGCGCGCCCTATGTGGTCGTGCTGGATCTGCCGCCGCTGCCGGGAGCCGAGGAGGATTCCAGGCCGCTGGTCGCGGTGGCGGTCGAGCCGTGGCGGCCGATGGCGATCCATCTGGGCGAGACGGCCGAGGTCCTGACCGAACGCGGCGTCATCGCGACCCCGGCGACGGTCGGGCGGCTGACGGCGTCACTGGCCGCCGGGCCGGTCGGACGCTGGGACGAGGTCAACCGGGTGACGGTTGAGCTGGAAGGCGGCTCGCCGGTCTCTGCCTCGGCGGACGCCGTGCTGTCGGGCGCGAATCGGCTGGCGATCGAGACCGGGGCGGGCTGGGAGGTCGTGTCGTTCCGGACGGCGACGCTTATGCCCTCGGGCGACTGGCGGCTGTCGGGACTGTTGCGGGGTCAGCAGGGCACCGAGAAAGCCAACGAGTCGGGTGCCGGCATCGGGGCGCGCATGGTCGTGCTGGACGAGACGGTCACGCGGTTCGAACTGGGCGCGGGCGAGCGAGGGCTGCCGAGGATCGCGCGGGTCGGTCCGAAGGGCACCGTTCCGGGCGGGCCCGGCTTCGCGGAACAGGCGGTGCGGATCGACGCAGTATACGGCCGACCCTGGTCGCCGAGCGGACTGGACGCCCAGGTCGTGGGCGAGGGCCTGGCGATCGCCTGGGCGCCGCGCGCGCGACTCGGAGGAGACCGCTGGGACCTGGAACCCGCGGTGAGCGACCCTCTGAGGTTCCGCTTGCGCGTTCTGGATGGCGGGGTCGAGCGGCGAGTGTTCGAGGTCGAGAGCCTGTCGGCGATCTATCCGACGGCGGCCATCGCAGAGGACTTTCCAGAAGGGGTCGGACCGAACGCCACGATCGCCGTCAGCCAGTTCGGCGTGGACTGGGGGTGGGGCGCGGAGAACCTCGTTCGGCTCGCGGCCTGAAAAACGCGTTGCGCCCGCGAACGCATGGCTTAACTGACGAAGGAGTGGAGCCGGACACGCGTCGGGCGAACAGTGCGGATGGAGCGGCGAAGACGTGGCGGGCGATCCCTATAAGGAACTGGGCGTGGCCCGGGGGGCGAGCGACGCCGAAATCAAGGCCGCGTTCCGAAAGCTGGCCAAGGAACTGCACCCCGACAAGAACCGGGGCAATGCGGCGGCCGAGGAGCGGTTCAAGACGGTGTCGGCCGCCTTCGACATCCTGAGCGATCCCAAGACGCGTGCCCGCTATGACGCCGGTCAGATCGATGCCGACGGCCAGGAGCAGTATCGCGGCTTTTCAGGTCAGGGCGGACCGGGGGCGGGGCCGGGAGGGTTCGGCTTCTCGCACACCGGAGGCCCGGGGGGGCGGGCGGCGTTCGAGGACCTGGATCTCGATTCCATCTTCGGCAATTTCGGGCAGAGGGGTCCGCAGCGCGCCTTCGGCAAGGGCCAGGACGTGCGGGCGACGCTGGAGATCAGCCTGGAGGATTCCATCGGCGGGGCCAGCCGACGCATCCAGTTTTCCGACGGGCGGACCCTGGATGTGAACATCCCTAGAGGCGCGGCCAACGGTCAGACCATCCGGCTGCGTGGCCAAGGCATGGCGGGGCGAACCGAGCCGGGCGATGCCTTGATCGAACTCCGCGTCGCGCCGCATCCGATCTTCAAGGTCGAGGGGGCCGATGTGGTGATGGACCTGCCGGTGTCGGTGCCCGACGCCGTGCTGGGCGGCAAGGTCGAGTGTCCGACGCCCGACGGCACCGTCTCGGTGACCGTGCCCAAGGGCTCGAACTCGGGCCAGGTGCTGAGGTTGAAGGGGAAGGGCGCGTTCGCGGGCGGGGCGCGCGGCGACCTGAAGGCGAAGATCCTGGTGACCCTGCCCGACAAGGTCGATCCCATCCTGGAGCGGATCGCCGAGGACTGGAGGAACACCCGACCCTACAAGCCGGGGCGGAACTGATGGAGCGGCCGGTAGTCAAACCGAAGCGGCCGTGGTTTTCCGCCGGACCGACGGCGAAGCGGCCGGGGTGGTCGTCTCAAGGCCTTCCGCACGATCTGCTGGGACGCGGCATCCGCGCGCCGGAGGTCGTGGAGCGGTTCGCTCACGGCCTGCGGCTGACCAAGGCGGTGCTGGAGGTGCCCGAGGACTGGGTGCTGGCGTATCTGCCGGGGTCCGACACCGGGGCGGTCGAGGCGGCCATGTGGAACATGCTGGGCGCGCGGCCGACGCAGGTCATGGCGTTCGAGAACTTCGGCAAGCAGTGGGCGATCGACGCGAAGGATCACCTGAAACTGCCGGACCTGGATCTGCTGGAAGCGCCGTGGGGCGAACTGCCGGACCTGTCGCGGGTCGATCCGAAGAAGGACCTGGTGTTTCCCTGGAACGGGACCACGGCGGGCGTTCGGGTGCCCAACGCCGACTTTATCAGCCGGGATCGCGAGGGGATCGTGATCTGCGACGCGACCAGCGCCGCCTTTGCCATGGCGATCGACTATGAGCGGGTCGACGTGGTGACCTTCAGCTTCCAGAAGGCGCTGGGCGGCGAGGCGGGGATCGGGGTGGCGGCGCTGGGGCCCCGCGCGGTGGCCCGCCTGGATGCTTATGACCCGCCAAGGGCAGTGCCCAAGGTGCTGCGGCTGCGCGACGGAAAGGGCTTCGACCGGGCGCTGGCGACGGGGACGATGATCAACACCTTCAGCCTGTGGACGCTGGAGGACTGGATCGACGCCCTTGAGTGGGCGCAGGGGGTCGGTGGGCTGACCGAACTGATCCGGCGGACGGACGCGAATGCAGCGGCCCTGTTCGACTGGGTCGAGCGGACCGACTGGATCGAGCCGCTGGCGGTCGATCCGGCGACGCGGTCGACGACCTCGGTGTGCCTGAAGATCGTCGATCCGCGGGTGACGGCGCTGGACGAGGCGGGGCGGCAGGCCTTCGTCAAGCGGATGAAGATCCTGCTGGAAACCGAGGGCGCGGCCTATGACGTCGAGAGCCACCGGAACGCGCCGGCGGGCTTGCGGCTGTGGTGCGGGTGTACCGTCGAGACCGAGGATGTGGTGGCGGCGACGCCGTGGCTGGAGTGGGCGTTCAGGGCGGCGGTTCGCTATGATCCGCAGTTTTGATCATCTGCGCTTGTTTGACCCATGCAATCATGCGCCTATTTCATTTCCTAACCGCTCATTAACGTAGCGTTTATGGAGAAGGTCGTTATATACCACGGGAAAGCGGAGTGGTCCGGCAATTGCAGGAACACAGTCGCTCTCAATGTGTTCGTTTAGGGGGCTTGGAGACCGCAATGTACAATCTCTTCGAAGGAGACAATGGGCTCGGCTAACGTCGATTTTGCCTGTTGCTACAAAAACTAATATGATGGCCCCTGCTTATCGGCGGGGGCCATTTTTGTCTGATCCGACCTATCTTGGGATGAACGAAGTTCAGGCTGTCTTCGCGTCAGCCGGGGTCGCGGCCCTCATCGCGGTGTGGGCAATTTTTTCCCAGCGCGCGATCGCGGCTCGGAATGCCACCATCGATTTTATCCGTTTTGGCGAGTCCGACAGGGACATGATCAAGGCCAACTCCGCATTTTCCAAGCTGTCTCGTGAGCCTGCTGGACTCGGCCCTTGGGCGTCTCAGCCCACCTCGAAAGAGTTCACCAGCATTAGAACGGTCCTGAACCACTACGAGCTAGTGGCGATCGCAATCCATCGGGGTACGTTTGACGACACCACCTACCGGAGATGGTATAGAAGCGGCGTCATACGAGCTTGGAACGCCGCTGCTCCGTTCGTGTTTGCGCGACGAAACGATACTGGCAACCAAGCTCTATGGCACGAGTTCGAAGAAATGGCCCGGTGGTATCGCGGAGGTCAATCAATGCCGCAGCGTCGGTTCTTCTGGCGGAAATTCCTTTAGGTTAGATCGACAGACACCAAGCTTAGACGCCCATCAAATAGGGACATCCGTCGATTCCTCCGCTATAGCCCCTCCCGCATCCAGCGGAGACTTGTGCATTGGCGAACGTGGCGGTGGTTGGGGCCCAGTGGGGTGACGAGGGCAAGGGCAAGATCGTCGACTGGCTGTCGAACCGCGCCGACGTGGTCGTGCGGTTCCAGGGCGGGCACAACGCCGGCCACACACTCGTCGTCGGCGACGTCACCTACAAGCTGAGCCTGCTGCCCAGTGGCGTTGTGCAGGGCAAGCCGTCGGTGATCGGCAACGGGGTCGTGGTCGATCCCTGGGCGCTGCTGGACGAGATCGCGCGGATCGAGGCGCAGGGCGTGGCGATCACGCCTGCGCTGCTGACGCTGGCGGACAACGCTTGCCTGATCCTGCCGCTGCACCGGGACCTGGACCAGGCGCGGGAAGCCGCCGCCGGTGTGACCAAGATCGGAACGACCGGGCGGGGCATCGGTCCGGCCTATGAGGACAAGGCGGGACGACGCGCGATCCGCGTCGGCGATCTGGCCGATCCGGAGGCTTTGGATGCCAAGATCGCGAGGCTCTTGGCCCACCACAACGCGCTGAGGAAGGGGCTCGGCCTGGACGAGGTCGATGTCGCGGGGCTGAAGGCCCAGCTGATGGAGATCGCGCCACGGGTCCTGCCCTTCGCCAGCCAGCCGGTGTGGCGGATGCTGGACGGGTTCCGGGCCGAGGGGCGGCGCATTCTGTTCGAGGGAGCGCAGGGGTCGCTGCTGGACGTGGACCACGGGACCTACCCCTATGTGACGTCGTCGAACACGGTCGCCGGTCAGGCGGCCGCGGGGTCCGGGCTGGGGCCGAGCGCGGTCGGGTTCGTGCTGGGGATTGTCAAAGCGTATACGACCCGCGTCGGCGAGGGACCCTTCCCGACCGAGCTGTTCGACGCCGATGGCCAACGGATCGCCGAGCGCGGTCGCGAGTTCGGCACGGTGACGGGGCGGCCGCGGCGGTGCGGCTGGTTCGACGCGGTGCTGGTGCGGCAATCCATCGCTATCAACGGCATCCACGGCATCGCCCTGACCAAGCTGGATGTTCTGGACGGGTTCGATGAGCTGAAAATCTGCACCGGGTACCGGATTGACGGCGAGGTGTTCGACTATCTGCCCGCCGGCCTGAAGGCGCAGGCGGCGGCCGAGCCAATCTATGAGACGATCGAGGGATGGTCGGAGAGCACCCAAGGCGCACGGACCTGGAAGGACCTGCCGGCCAATGCGATCAAATATGTGCGGCGGATCGAGGAGTTGATCCAGGCACCGGTCGCGATGCTGTCGACCAGCCCAGAGCGGGACGACACGATCCTGATGCGGGATCCTTTCCAGGGATAGGCGCGCGTTCACGCTCAACGTGGTCTTAACCGGGTTGATCTAAGCCGGATCGTCAGTCTCCGGAGCCCTGCGTGTTCACAGCCGACGCCAAGACCCTGAACCGCATCGAGCCGGTGGTGCGTCGGGTGCTGATCGCCGATCCCAATGCGGCGTCGGCACGCTTGCTGGTCGACATCATGAAGAGCCTGGGCGCGCGCGAGGTGGTAACCGAGGCGGACGAGAACCGGGTTCTGGACCATGCGCGCGAGATGGAGCCGGGGCTGATCTTCACCGAACGGACCGGCGCGCGTCTGGACGGCGAGCAACTGGCGCGTCGGATCCGCCGATCGACCCTCGCCTGCCGACGGGCCCCGATCATCATGGTGACGTCCGAGGCCACGGCGTCCTCGATCAAGGGCGCGCGCGATTCAGGCATCCACGAGTTCCTGAGAAAGCCCTTCACGGCCGGTGACCTGTTCAAGCGGGTCGAGAACGTGGCGCTGAAGCCGCGCGACTGGATAGAGGCGGTCGGCTACGTCGGCCCTGATCGGCGACGCTTCAACTCCGGCGAATACGCGGGACCGCAGAAGCGCAAGGCGGACAAGCCGAAAACCGCCGGCGAGGCCGCCGTGGCGGTCAAGGATCAGGCGCTAAGGATCCTTGCGGCGTCTCTGGCTCAGTTCGACAGCGATCCGATGCAGGCCGTGCGGGCGTCCAAACAGCAGGCCGAGACCTTGAAGGCGCTGGCGGTCAGGACAGGCGACACCCGGCTGGCGGTGGCCGCCGCCGGGCTGGAAGCCTGTCTGGCCCAAGGCGCGCCGACCAAGGCGACCTTGGCCGCCCCGATCAACGCCCTGCTGGCCCTGGCTCCGCCCGAAACCCAGCTGATGCGGGCAAGTTAGTCCTTCTCCCTCCCCTTTGTGGGGAGGGACGCTGAGCCGAAGGCGAAGCCGGGTGGGGGCGGTGAGGTCAGCGCGCACTAACGACACGGCCCCACCCGCGCTCGCAAACGCTCGCGATCCCTCCCCATAAAGGGGAGGGAGAACGATGTCAGGCGTCGACCAAGTTCCGCTCTTCGGCGGCGGCGCGCATGGCTTTCTGCAGCTTCTCGAACGCCCGGACCTCGATCTGGCGGACGCGCTCGCGCGATACGCCGTACTGGCCGGCGAGTTCCTCGAGGGTGACAGGGTCGTCCTTGAGGCGGCGTTCGGTCAGGATGTGCTTCTCGCGCTCGGTCAACTCGCCCATCGCCTCTTCCAACAGGCTCATGCGGATCGACTTCTCCTCGGAGTCGGCCAGGGCCGTTTCCTGAGAGACGGCGTTGTCGTCACTGAGCCAGTCCTGCCACTCGCTCTCGCCATCGACGCGCAGGGGCGCATTCAGCGAGGCGTCGCCGCCGAGACGGCGGTTCATGTTGGTGACCTCTTCCTCCGACACGCCCAGCTTGGTGGCGATGGCGGCAAGGTGTTCGGGGCGCAGGTCGCCTTCCTCGAAGGCCGAGATCTGGCTCTTGGCCTTGCGCAGGTTGAAGAACAGCTTCTTCTGAGCGGCGGTGGTGCCCATCTTCACGAGTGACCAGCTGCGCAGGATGTATTCCTGGATCGAGGCGCGGATCCACCACATGGCGTAGGTGGCCAGGCGGAAGCCCTTGTCGGGGTCGAATTTCTTGACGGCCTGCATGAGGCCGACATTGCCCTCGGAGATCACCTCGCCGATCGGCAGGCCGTAGCCGCGATAGCCCATGGCGATCTTGGCCACGAGGCGAAGGTGGGAGGTCACCAGACGGTGGGCGCTCTCGGAATCCTGATGCTCGGTCCAGCGCTTGGCGAGCATGAACTCCTCGTCCTTGGTGAGCATCGGAAACTTGCGGATTTCCGTCAGGTATCGCGACAGTCCCTGTTCAGGCGACATCACCGCGAGTGATTTCATGGCAGCCATAGACGTGGTCCCTCCGACCGATAACGAGCGGGCTCTGCGGCGCCGGCCACGGAAATGTGCACCGGGTCCTCACCCCTCAAGCGGATCATGTGGCGACGGGTTGCCCCGGTTTTTAGAGGCCGATCGTCACACCAAAGCGTGACCGTGACCCCGGCGCCACTGCGCCGAATGACGCGGTTGATAGCAGATAGTCAGTCCTTAATCAAGACGCACTGTCCGGCAGGCCCAGACTGATGCGATAGGTCGGGTGAACGACGTCGGCCTCGTCGGGATGTTTCTGGAAGAAGGCGGCGAAGAAGGGGCAGACGGGCAGGATCAGAAGGCTCCGGGCGCGGGCGTCGGCGATGACGTGGCGGGCCAGCCGGCTGGCGATGCCGCGTCCCTCCAGCGCCTGCGGCACCAGGGTCTCTGTGATCATGAGGTTCGGCGGGGACAGGTTGTAGGTTACGACCGCGACCTGGCCCTCGACGGGCAGTTCGTAGCGGTGAGCCTCGGCGTTGTCGGTGATGTCGGCGTCGATGGTCATGGCGGTCTTCCTTCCGTTCGGCAACAGATTGTGTGTCAGATTGCGTTGAGCAAGACCTCCAGCCGGATCATGTCGGCGGGCGGCGGGGTCTCGAAGCGCAAGGTCTCGCCGGAGACCGGGTGGACGAAGCCGAGGACGGCGGCGTGGAGCGCCTGGCGGTTCAGGCCGGCTTCGGCGATGGCCGCGCGGACGGCGTTGGCCGGACTGCCGGAGCCGTAGACGGCGTCGCCCAGGATCGGCGCGCCCTTCGAGGCGAGGTGGACGCGGATCTGGTGCGTGCGGCCGGTGTGCAGGGTGCAGGCGACGCGGGCGGCGAGGGGGGCGGCTCCCGCCTTGGCCGGGACGGCGAAACGGATTTGGACGACGTAATCGGTGATGGCGTCGCGTCCGCCAGACTTCAGCACCGCCATCTTCTTTCGATCCGAGGATGAGCGGCCGATCCGGGTCTCGATCCGGCCGCGCTCCGGCGAGGGCGCGCCGCGCGTCAGGGCGATGTAGCTGCGCTCGATGTCGTGGGCGGCGAACAGGGCCGACAGGCCCGCGTGGGCGCGGTCGGACTTGGCGGCGACCATGACGCCGGAGGTGTCCTTGTCGAGCCGGTGGACGATTCCGGGGCGGGCGACGCCGCCGATGCCCGACAGCGACGCGCCGCAGTGGTGTAGGAGGGCGTTGACCAAGGTGCCGTTTTCGGACCCCGGCGCCGGATGGGCGGCCATGCCGGCCGGCTTGTCGATGACGATCAGGTCGGCGTCCTCATAGAGGACGGTCAGGGGGATGGCCTCGGGCCGCGGGTCGGCGGGGGCCACCGGCGGGACCAGGATCAGATAGGTGCCGGGCAGGGCTCTGGCCGAGCCGCCAGTGAGGGCTTCGCCGTCCCGGCTGACGACGCCCTCGGCGATCAGGGCCTGAAGTCGGGCCCGCGACAGGGTCGGCAGGGCCTCGGACAGAGCCTTGTCCAGGCGGCCGGAGGGGGCGTCGAGGACGACCTCGATCGGCTCGCCCTCCTCCTCGTCGCCGAGGAAGAGGACGGGATCGACGGGGTCCGGATCGACCTCAGGCAGCCGCGCTCTCGCGGCGGCCGTAGACGGGGTCGAGGTCGCCGGTGGCATAGCGCTTGGCCATCTGGGCGGTCGACATGGGACGGATCTTGGAGGCCTGGCCCTCGCAACCGAACTGCTGGAAGCGTTCGATGCACAGCTTGCGCATCGCCTCCTTGGCGGGCTTCAGATAGGCGCGCGGGTCGAACTCGCCGGGCTTTTCGGCGAGCACCTTCCGGATGGCGCCGGTCATGGCCATGCGGTTATCGGTGTCGATGTTGATCTTGCGCACGCCGTGCTTGATGCCGCGCTGGATCTCCTCGACCGGCACGCCCCAGGTCTGGGGCATCTCGCCGCCGTACTGGTTGATGATGTCCTGCAGGTCCTGCGGCACGGACGAGGAGCCGTGCATGACCAGATGGGTGTCGGGCAGGCGGCGGTGGATCTCCTCGATCACATGCATGGCCAGGACCTCGCCGTCGGGCTTGCGCGTGAATTTGTAGGCGCCGTGGCTGGTGCCCATGGCGATGGCCAGGGCGTCCACCTTGGTGCGGCTGACGAAGTCGACGGCCTGGTCCGGATCGGTCAGAAGCTGGGCGTGGTCCAGCTTGCCCTCGAAGCCGTGGCCGTCCTCGGCCTCGCCCATGCCGGTCTCCAGCGATCCGAGAACGCCGAGCTCGCCCTCGACCGAGACGCCGCACGAATGGGCCATCTCAGTGACCCGGCGAGTGACGTCGACGTTGTAGTCGTAGTCGGCGGGCGTCTTGCCGTCCTCCATCAGCGAACCGTCCATCATCACCGAGGTGAAGCCGTACTGGATGGCGGTCGCGCAGGTGGCCGGGCCGTTGCCGTGGTCCTGATGCATGCAGACCGGGATGTGGGGATAGAGCTCGGCCAGGCCGTCGATCAGCTTGGCCAGGATGACGTCGTTGGCATAGGAGCGCGCGCCCCTGGAGGCCTGGATGATGACCGGCGCATTGACGGCCTCGGCCGCCTCCATGATGGCCAAGCCCTGTTCCATATTGTTGATGTTGTAGGCCGGCAGGCCGTAGTCATACTCGGCCGCATGGTCGAGAAGCTGTCGCAGGGTGATCCGCGCCATGGGGTAGGCTCCTGAGGTCTTTATGTTTTGACCCGGTTTAGCGGTCGGACGGCCTCAAGTCACGCCGTGTTACAGCCTCAGCCTCGCAAAGCCTCGACGCCCGGCAGGGGTTTGCCTTCCATCCATTCCAGGAAGGCTCCGCCGGCGGTGGACACGAAGGTCATGTCGTCGACGACGCCGGCGTGGTTGAGCGCGGAAACAGTGTCGCCTCCGCCGCCGACGGCGGTCAGGACCCCGGCCTTGGCGAGCGCGGCGGCATGCTGGGCGACGGCGACGGTGGCCGCGTCGAAGGGGGGGACCTCGAACACGCCAAGAGGGCCATTCCAGATCAGGGTCTTCGACGCGGTCAGGGCGTCGACCAAGCGGGCCACGCTGGCGGGACCGGCGTCCAGGATCTTGTCCTCGGGGGACAGGGCATCACCGGCCGCGACCGGGCGGGAGGCGGCGCCCGGCTTGACCTCGGTCGCCACGACGAAGTCGACGGGCAGCAGGATCTGGCAGCCGTGCGCCTCGGCCTCGGCCAGGATCTCGCGGGCGGTGTCGGCCATGTCGCGTTCGGCCAGAGAGCCGCCGATGTCGATGCCTTGGGCGAACAGGAAGGTGTTGGCCATGCCGCCGCCGATGGCGAGGCGGTCCAGCTTGCCGACCAGGTTCTTCAGCAGGTCGAGCTTGGTCGAGACCTTGGCCCCGCCGACGATGCCGATGACGGGCGTCTTGGGATTGCCCAGGGCGGCGTCCAGCGCGTCGAGTTCGCGGCGCATGGATTCGCCGGCATAGGCGGGCAGCAGGCGAGCGAGCCCTTCGGTCGAGGCGTGGGCGCGGTGGGCGGCCGAAAAGGCGTCGTTGACGTAGAGGTCGCCGAGGTCGGCCAGCTGCTGGGCGAAGGCAGGGTCGTTGGCTTCCTCGCCTGCGTGGAAGCGGACGTTTTCCAGCAGGACCACGCCGCCAGCGTCGAGGTCGGCGATGGCGGCCGTCGCCTCGTCGCCCACGCAATCGGATGCGAAGCGGACGGGGGCGCCGAGCAGGCGTTCCAGGTCGTCGACGACCGGAGCCAGGCTCATGGACGGCACGACCTTGCCCTTGGGCCGGTCGAAGTGGGCCAGCAGAGCCACCTTGGCCCCCGCGTCGCGCAGACGCTGGATCGTCGGCAGGGCGACGCGCAGTCGGGTGTCGTCGGTGACGCGGCCGTCTTCCATCGGGACGTTGAAATCCACGCGGACCAGGGCGGTCTTGCCGCCGAGGGCGGGGGCGTCGTCGAGGGTGCGGAAGGTCATGTTGATTACACCCGTTCAAACAGAGGCATGAGATTGATTAGGTTGATGCTGGCCCAGCACTTTTGCGAAAGATGGCTGCCCACCGGCGGGAAGCAGCCGTGGACCACTTTTGTGCCTTTGGTCTGAAGGAACTCAGCGACGGGGACAAAGTCTCGGTCAGCCGAGACTAAAACGGCGACATCATACGCGTCCGCCCAAGCCAAGCTTATCATGTCGGCAACAATCCTGGTATCGACACCCTTCTCTTCTGTTCCGCGCATGTCGTGACCACACGAGTGGCAAACTTGAGTCTCAGTTTGGCATGCGGGACATCGCGGGTGGCTCCGCTTCTGTTGGCGTTCAACCAGCGTCACATGGATGCCAGGCATTTTGTCTAGCGTGTTTGCAAACCAGTTTCGAAGCTTGGCATCCGCCGCCTTCGCGGGGTCGAACGAGCCGTAGACGTGCATGCCCTCGAAAACCGGACTGCAGTTTGGGTCTACAAGCTTTGCAGCCTCATTAGCCATTAGCATGCCGATAGGCCGCCAGTCAGTCATGAAGCCAGGAGATCGGCGCTTCAGTTCAAGCTGGAAGTTCCAGAAATCGACAAAAACACGCACACGTAGCCGGGGCATAATTGGTGCCGTGACCGCGACAGTGGCGACGGTGGTAGCTAGCGGCTGATCGGACATGGAGGCCCCAGAAATGATACGGGGACGCCGAAGCGTCCCCGGGGCCTTATTACTCGGTTCACCAAATCCGACAATGCGGGCGGTTCCCCGAGGGGTCTGAATGGCCGCCTTATGCAGCCTAGGCTATGAACAGTCAATGAAGGAGTGAAGTTCCTTCAAGCCAGCCTACAGGAACTTCGCCATCGCCAGCGCGGTGTCACTCATGCGCGTCGCGAAGCCCCATTCGTTGTCGTACCAGCTCAGCACGCGTGCCAGCTTGCCGTCGACGACCTGGGTCTGGGGGAGCGCCGCCGTGGACGAGGCGGCGATGTGGTTCAGATCCATCGACACGACCGGGTCGTTGGTCGTGGCCAGCACGCCCTTCATGGGGCCGTCGGCGGCGGCCTGAAGCGCGGCGTTGATCTCTTCCACGGTCACCTCGCGGCCGGCGACGACCTTGAGGTCCACGCAGGAGACGTTCGGCGTCGGGACGCGGATGGACGAGCCGTCCAGCTTGCCCTTCAGCTCGGGCAGGACGAGGCCCAGCGCCTTGGCCGCGCCGGTCGAGGTCGGGATCATCGACAGGCCCGCCGCGCGGGCGCGGTAGAGGTCCTTGTGCATCGTATCCAGCGTCGGCTGGTCGCCGGTGTAGGAGTGGATGGTGGTCATATAGCCGCGCTCGATGCCGAACAGGTCATGCAGCACCTTGGCGACGGGGGCCAGGGCGTTGGTGGTGCAGCTGCCGTTCGAGACGATGATGTCGTCGGCGGTCAGGGTGTCGTGGTTGACCTTGTAGACGATGGTCTTGTCGGCGTTGTCGCCAGGGGCCGAGATCAGGACGCGCTTGGCGCCGGCCTTCAGGTGGGCCTCGGCCTTGTCGCGGGCGGTGAAGATGCCGGTGCACTCGAAGGCGATGTCGACGTTCAGGTCCTTGTGCGGCAGGTTGGCCGGATCGCGCTCGGCCGTGACCTTGATCTTGCCCAGGCCGACGTCGATCCAGTCGTCGCCCGCCTCGACCGTGCCGGGGAAGCGGCCGTGGACCGAATCGTAGCGCAGCAGGTGGGCGTTGGTGGCCACCGGCCCCAGGTCGTTGATCGCCACCACCTCGATGTCGCGGCGGCCGTGCTCGACGATCGAGCGGAGCACAAGGCGGCCGATGCGGCCAAAGCCGTTGATGGCGACGCGGACGGTCATGAGGGCGGTCTCCTGAAGCGTTGTTCTCGTTTCCCTTGGCCTACCGCGCGTCGCGCTGCTTGAGGCCGGGTTGGGCGCTTCAATGGAACCGGCGGGCGCGACGATCAACCCCGGGGGCGATCACAAGGCGAAAGACCGTGTAACGGTTCAGCTGTGCAGGGGCAGGGTCAGACGCGCCTCCAGCCCGCCGCCCGGCCGGTTCGACAGGACCACATCGCCGCCCGCCGCACGCGCCGCCTGACGGGCCACGGCCAGTCCGAGCCCTGCGCCGCCGGTCTGGCGACTGCGCGAGCGTTCGCCTCGGTAGAAGGGCTCGAAGGCGGTCTCGAGCTCGGTCGGCGGAAGGCCGGGTCCGTTGTCGGAAACGCGGATTACGGCGGTGTCCCCGTCGCGCTTCGCGGCAAGGCGCGCTGAACCGGCGAACTTCACCGCATTGTCGATCAGATTGGCCAGGGCCCGGCGCAGGGCCGCCGGATCGCCCAGGACCGGCAGGGGGGCCGCGCCCTCGAAGGCCACATCGGCACCTGTCTCGGCGAAGCCCGCCGCGCAGTCGGCGGCCAGGACGGCAAGGTCCAGCGGCTCGCGCCGCTCGGCCTGCTGCTCGCCCCGGACGAAGGCCATGGCCTGGGCGATCAGGGCGCCCATTTCCTCGACATCGGCGGCCATGCGGTCGCGAAGGGCGTCCGGTGCCTGTTCGGCGCGGAAGCGCAGACGGGTCAGAGGGGTGCGCAGGTCATGGGCGATGGCGGCGATGGTCTGGGTGCGCTGGCGCATATGCTGGCGGATCGAGGCCTGCATGTCATTGAAGGCGGCGATGGCCGTGCGCACCTCGGACGGGCCGGAGGGGCGCAGGGGCTCGGCGTCGGGATCGGCCCCCAGACGCTCTGCGGCCTGGGCGAAGACGCGGATCGGACGGGTCAGGCGGCGGGCCATCAGCCAGACGACGGGGGCCAGTAGCAGGGCGGTGATGCCGAGCGCCATCAGCAGGCGGGCCTGCCACGGATCGATCCAGCCGCGCGGCGGCTCGACCGTGGCCCAGCGTCCGTCCGGCAGGCGGGCGGAAGCAGAAAACGGCGCGAAGGTCAGCCGGTCGGCCGTGACGGTGAAGCGCGTCTGGCGGTCGCCTGTGGTGATGACCTGGACCGAATCCCCCGGCCCGGTCGGCGGTGAATGGCGGGCCAGGGCCTGGTTCAGACCGGCGACCAGGGCCTCTCGCGGCACGGAGCCGTCTTCCGCGCGCTGGGTGAAGACGAAGCTCTCGGTCCGTTCAACGGTCGGGTCCTGAGGGGATCGCGGGCCTACGATCAGGGGCGCGGGGCCACGTCGCGTCAGCATGAGTTCACGAGACGGCCCTTCGGGAGCGAGGCGTACCCTGACCGCCTCGGTCGGCAGGTTCAGGCGCTGCGCCAGGCCCATGGCCATGACCCGCTCGACCGGCCCGGTCGTCGGAGCGTTGGGCGGGGGGGCGGCGGACAGGGTGCGACGCAGGGCGCGGCCGTCGGCGGTCTCGGCCGGCCGTCCGGCCAGGGCCTCGGCGGCGGCGGCGACGCTGAACCCGGTGGGACGCGGCGGGGGGGCGGTCAGGACGACCACGAAGGCCACCACCTGCGACGCGATCACGGCGAAGGCTGCCAGCAGGGCCACCTGGACCAGGACGGACATCGAGCCGGGCGCGCGCATCAGCGGACCACCGTCTTCTTCACGCGGGCGTCGAAGCGATAGCCTTCGCCCCGGATCGTCGCGATCAGGTCCTTGCCCGATCCGTCGTCGAGCTTCTTTCTCAGTCGGCTGATCTGGACATCCATCGCGCGGTCGAAGACGTCGGCCTCGGCACCGCGCGCGGCCTCCAGAAGCTGGTCGCGCGTCAGAACCCGGCCGGGTCGTTCCACGAAGGCGCGGAGCAGGCCGAACTCTCCCGCCGACAGCGCCACGACCTCGCCGTCCGGCCGCAGCAGCTCGCGCCGCACCAGATCCAGCCGCCATCCATCGAACGACAGGGTCGCGCCCGCCGGGGTCTCGTCCTCGCGAGGGCGACGCAGGATGGCGCGGACCCGGGCCAGCAGTTCGCGCGGATTGCAGGGCTTGGCCAGATAGTCGTCGGCTCCCAGTTCCAGCCCGATGATCCGGTCGGTGTCCTCGCCCATGGCCGACAGCATGACGACCGGCGGCGTGCCCGACAGCCGACGCACGACCGACAGGCCGTCCTCGCCGGGCATCATCAGGTCCAGCACGATCAGGTCGACCGGGTGGCCCGCCAGCGCGGTGTCCATCTCGATCGCCGAGGCCGCGCCCGTCGCCAGATAGCCGTGCTGACCCAGGTAGTCGCACAGCACCTCGCGGATACCGGGGTCGTCGTCGACGACCAGGATGCGGGCGAGAGTCTCACTCATCGTTGCCTTATGCCCCGGACAAGGCGGCGGCGTCATTTCAGAGCTGAAACAATCGGGCTGTGGTCTGAAACACGGGTGAAAGGTCCCTATGGTGGAAGAACCGCTCGGATTTCCACGAGGAGGCTTCATGTCCACGATCGCGCTCGCCACCCTGGCCGCCCTGCTGACCGCGCCACTCCCTCAGGACGGGACGGCGCTCAGGGACGGTCTTGCCGATGCTCTCGGCGAGCGCCGCAGCGAGATTCGGGTCGTGACCCTCGGTGGCCCCGATGGGCCCGCCCGGATGGACGCCGACGAGGACGGCTTCGTCAGCCGTGAGGAGTTCACCGCTCCGCTGAACGCCGCCTTCGATCGGCTCGATACCAACGACGACGGACGGCTATCGCCCGATGAGCGCGACGCGGGCCATGCGGAAGACGGCCCTGGGGGCCCGATGACCTTCACCATTCGTCGCCCGGGTGGACCGGGCCAGCACCGACGGCACGGTGGTCCCGGCGATGTGATGGTGTTCCACGGTGGGCCGGAAAGGGGCGGCGACCGTGAGGTCGTGGTGATCCGACGCGGACCGGGCGGCGACGGTGGCGAGGAGATGTCCTGGCACGGCCCGGGCGAGCGCCGTGTCGAAATCCGGCGCTTTGGTGGTCCCGATGGGCCCGGCGACATGGACCGGGACGGCGACGGCCGGGTGTCCGAGGAGGAGTTCCTGGCGCCGCTGCGCGAGGCGTTCCAGCGCATGGACGCGGACAGCGACGGAGCCCTGGAAGAGGGCGAGCGGCCGTCCACTGCCCCGGTATCCGCCGAGTGAAGCCGCCGTGCGACACGCGGGCCTCGGTTTCATGACTTGAGAGGCCGCCCCGCGTCGTTCTAGGCTGTCGGCGATGACTTTCTCCGTCCGCCGATCGATCCTTCGACGTCTCGCGCCCGGACTGGTGGCGATCGCGGTCGTTTTCGGCACAGCATCCGTTCTTGTTCCGGCGTCCGTCCAGGCGCGAGGAACGTCGGAGGCGGTGGCGACGCCGGATCGCGAACGAGCGCGGATGAACGCCCGGGTGTTCGACGCCGTCTGGGACACCGTGCGGCGTCGATACTACGATCCGGACCTTCACGGCGTGAACTGGCGCGAGGCGCGCGACATCTATCGTCCCCAAGCCGTGGCGGCGATCGACGATCGGACGCTGTATCGCGCGATCAGTCAGATGCTGGACCTGCTGGACGACGACCACGCCGGGGCGGTGTCCCCCGCCCAGGCACGCCGGCAGGATGCGGCGCGCAGCCGCCGCGCGGTGATGGGCGTCACCCTCGGCCGCGAAGACGTGGATACCTGGCGGATCGAGGACGTTCGTCCAGGCTCGCCGGCCGAGGAGGTCGGGATCGAGATCGGCTGGGTGCTGGAGAGCGTCGATGGCCAGGCCTGGGGCGTCGACTTCGACGTCGAGGACGGCAAGCCCACCCGACTGGTGTTCCGCGACCCGGCCGGCGAACGGCGCGAGATCAGCCTCGTCCCCCGCGTCATGGACCCCATTCCGGCCTTCAGCGCCGATGTCTCGCGGCCCGGAGCGGTGGTGTTGCGGGTCGAGGGCTTCGAGGCCGGGCTGGGCCGCTGGCTGGGCGATCGGCTGGCCGAGATACCCGCCGAGACCGATGTGATCCTGGATCTGCGCGGCAATCCCGGCGGACTCCTGCTCGAGGCGGACGCGGCCCTGTCGTGCTTCCTTCCGGCCAGCCAGCCCTGGGCGACGCGGATCGCGCGGGGCGGCCGCCCTGTCACCCTGACCATCATGCCGGGCTGTGGCTTACTGGAGGGACCGATCCCCCACGACGTGGCTCTGCTGGTCGACGGGGCCAGCCGCAGTGCCGCCGAACTGACGCCCGCCGCGCTTCAGGAGGCCGGACGCGCTCTGGTCGTGGGCGAGCATACCGCGGGATCGGTGCTGATCTCTCAGGACACGGCGCTGCCCGATGGAGGGCGACTGACGCTCAGCCGCGCGGACTACATCACCTCGGGCGGCGTCCGGTTGGAGAAGCGGGGCGTCGCGCCCGACATCGTCGTCACACGCACCGTTGAGGATCGCCGCGCGGGCCGCGATCCGGTTCTTGACGCCGCGATCGAGGCCCTGGCCCGCCAGGAGCTGGAACGGGTCTCGGCGTCGGCGACGCCGACCTCTACCCTGGCGGAAGGCCTCTAGGCCGAGACGGGCCGGACCCACCCGGCGGTTTCTCGTGCGCGCTCGCGAGCCTGCTCGACCGTGTCGCCACGGGCCATGGCCACGCCCATGCGGCGGCGCTCGAAGGCCTCGGGCTTGCCGAACAGGCGCAAGTCGGCGGTCGGAACCATGAGCGCCTCGGCCACGCCCTCATAGGCGATGCCGACCGCGTCCATGCCGCCATAGATCACCGCGCTGGCCCCGATGTCGCGCTGGCTCACGTCGATCGGCAGGCCCAGGATGGCGCGGGCATGCAGGGCGAACTCGCTCATCGTCTGGGTGGTCAGGGTGACGAGGCCGGTGTCGTGGGGCCGGGGCGAGACCTCGGAGAACCAGACCTGGTCGCCCTTGACGAACAGCTCCACCCCGAAGACGCCGAGGCCGCCCAAGGCGTCCGTGACCTTGCGCCCGATATCCTGAGCCGAGGCCAGGGCGGCGGGGCTCATGGCCTGGGGCTGCCAGCTCTCGACATAGTCGCCCTTCACCTGGCGGTGGCCGATGGGGGCGCAGAAATCCGTGACGACCTGACCGTCGCGCAGGGATCGGACGGTCAGCAGGGTTATCTCGAAATCGAAGTCGATCCGGCCCTCGACGATGACCCGCGCCGTTTCGACCCGACCGGCGGACTGGGCATAGGCCCAGGCGTTCCCGGCGTCCTCGAGCGCGTCGATCATCGACTGCCCCTTGCCCGAGGACGACATGACCGGCTTGATGAAGACCGGCAGGCCGATCCGGTGCGCGGCCTCCATCAGTTCGGCGGCGGACCCCGCGAAGGCGTAAGGGCTGGTCGGCAGGCCCAGGTCCTCGGCCGCCAGGCGACGGATGCCCTCGCGGTTCATCGTCAACTGCGTCGCCCGCGCCGTAGGGATGACGGTGGTTCCGGCGGCCTCGACCTCGGCCAGGACTTCGGTGGCAATGGCCTCGATCTCGGGCACGATCAGGTGTGGACGCTCCGCAGCGATCACCGCGCGCAGAGCTTCTGCGTCGGTCATGGTCACGACGTGGGCGCGATGGGCGACCTGCATGGCCGGAGCGTCGGCGTAGCGGTCGACGACGACCGTTTCGACGCCCAGCCGCTGCAGCTCGATGACGACTTCCTTGCCCAGTTCCCCGCCGCCCAGCAGCATGACGCGGACAGCGGTCGGAGACAGGGGCGTGCCGAGGTGGAGGGGCTGAGTCATGCCCGCGACCTACAGCCCCGCGCAGTGCGTTGCATCAGAAAAGGGAGCCTCAGCCCTTCGGCCCGAAGTTCTCGGCGGCCGTGGCGGCCAGGACGGCGTCGATGATCGCCGGGGTTACGCCGAACCGGCGCATTTCCTCTTCGTTCATCGTGGCGGTCTCTGCACAGTATTGGGCGAGATGGGGGAAATCGGCCTGGACGGCGACGCCGCCGGTTTGAGCGTCCAGCCAGACTTTGAAATACTCGTCGGCCAGCATGTCCTCTGTGAACATGTCACGGCATTGGCCCAGCCACTCGGCGTCGGTCGAGGTCATCATCTCACGCGCGTACCATTCTGCCAGGGATTCCGACTGCAGGGTGGGCTCATAGCCGGCGGGCGGGGCCTGGCCTTCGCTGTCGGGCCGTGTCGCCGACAGACCCGGAGCCGCCGTGACCCAGTCCACGCGCCGGCCCGTCGACAGGTCCCAGGTGATGGCGGTGTAAACGAAGCTGGGATGCGCCGTGCCTTGGCAGAAATACTCGTCGGCCATGGCATAGGTGACGAAGCCCGGGCCGGTCATCGGCTGGCTGACGCTTCGGCTGTATGAGCCCTCCTCGCAGCCTTGGGTGTCGGCGTCGATGCGGACGAGGTCTGCGTTGATGGCGACGATGGCCGGGGTGTCGCCCACGAGGCGCGGGAGCGCCTGGACCCCTTCGCGGATGTCGGGGCGAGCCTCGTAGGTCGCGGCTCCGGTCGATTCGCCGGCCGTGGCCGCTTCGCTGGTCTTCGCTTCACCGCCCGCCTGAGAACAGGCCGTGAGCAGGATTGCGGCGGTGGCCGACAGGACGAGGCGCGACGTGGTCATCTCGATCTCCCACGAATGAGACGCCGACATTGCCTCGCCGAACGGTGGCGCGCCAGTGCCGAAGTCTGACGCCGGGGCTGCTGTCAGGATTCGGGCGGAGACGGGAAGAGCGCCCGAAACGCGTCGAGCGCCGCGCCGTGATAGATGGTCGCGTGGCTCTCGGTTGGACGCGGGTCATAGCTCCAGGAGAGATCGTCTGGCGCAGCGGCGGCCAGCCCTGCGACCAGTTCGTCCATCGCGGCCTGCATCTCGCCACCCTCGTCAGCGATGCTGAGTATCAGAGTTCGGTGGCCTGCCGGGTGAGCCGCCAGAAGAGTCGACGCCTCGCCGGCGAGTTCGCCGTCGTCCCACCACAGGCTGGGGCTGATCGCGACATAGGCGTCGAACAGGGCGGGAGTCTTGAGCGCCGTCTCGACCACGAACAGGCCCGCGAGCGATTCGCCCATCAGCACGCCGGTGCCGTCGGTCGGGAAGGTCGTCTCCACGAACGGGATGACCTCCTCGGCCAGGAAGCGGCGAAAGCGCGCCGAGTGTCCCTGCGTCGGATAGGTGGCGACGATCTCAGGGTTGGACGAGCGCAGGGCCAGTTCGTTGCGGCGATCCACCGAGGCCACCCCCACCACAATGACGTCGCGCGTCGATCCGTTGACCGTGCCGAGCTGGGCCAGGCCGCTGATGTGGTGAAAGTCCTGATGCTGACCGCCGTCCAGCACATAGAGCACCGGATAGCACCGCCCACCCTGGCCGTGGCCCGGCGGCAGCCAGACGTTGATCTCTCGTGGCCCGCCCATGACCGCCGAGGGCAGGGCCCAGGACTGGCCGATCACTATGGGCGTCGGCTCCGGCATGGCCTGGGCGGCGGCGGGCCCTGCCGTCAGCAGGGACGCGACCGCCAATGCCATGGCGACGAGGCGCACGCTCACAGCCGCGCCGTGACCGCCGCCACGATCGCCTCGGAGTTGATGCCGAACTCGCGATACAAGACCTCGGCGGGGGCCGAGGCGCCGAAGCCGGTCATGCCGATGAAGGCTCCGTCCTCGCCGATGAACCGCTCCCAGCCCTGTTTGATGGCGGCCTCGACGGCGACGCGGACGGTGCCACGTCCCAGAACCGAGGCCTGGTAGGCGGCGTCCTGCTTCTCGAACAGCTCGAAGCAGGGGACGGAGACGACGCGGGTCGGGGTGCCATCGGCCTCCAGGGTCTCGGCGGCCTTGAGCGCGATAGGCACCTCGGTCCCTGTGGCGAACAGGGTCGCTCTGGCCTCGCCCGACGCGGCCTTCAGCTCGTAGGCCCCCCTGGCCGAGAGGTTCTCGTCCGAGGCCGTCGTGCGGACCGCCGCCGTCTTCTGGCGCGACAGAGCCATGGCCGACGGCGTCGTCTTCGCTTCCAGCGCCAGTTGCCAGCACTCGAAGGCCTCGACTGTGTCTGCTGGCCTGAAGACCATCAGGTTGGGAATGGCCCGCAGTGCCGCCAGATGCTCGACCGGCTGGTGGGTCGGGCCGTCCTCGCCCAGGCCGATGGAATCATGCGTCAGGACGTGGATGACCCGGATGCCCATCAGGGCCGCCAGCCGGATCGACGGGCGGCTGTAGTCCGAGAACACCATGAAGGTACCGCCGTAGGGGATGACCCCGCCGTGCAGCGCCATGCCGTTCATGGCCGCCGCCATGCCGTGCTCGCGGATGCCCCAGTTGACGTAGCGCCCCTCATAGGTTGGGGCGTCGAAGATCGGCGTGCCCTTGACCAGAGTATTGTTCGATCCGGTCAGGTCGGCCGAGCCGCCGATCATCTCGGGCACAGCGCCGAAGACGGCCTCCAGCGCCGCGCCCGACGCCTGGCGCGTGGCCTGGGCGGGTTTGTCGACCAGCAGCTGGGCGATGCCCGCGTTCAGCCCGTCGAAGGCGCGCTCTGGCAGGTCGCCGGCCATGGCGCGGGTGAACTCCCGGGCCTGGTCCGATGCCGCCAGCCGGGCCTCCCATGCCTTGCGGTCCTTGCCACCCCGTTTGCCGACCTTCTTCCAGGCCTTCTCGATGGCGTCGGGCAGTTCGAAGGGCTCGTGGGTCCAGGACAGGCCCAGCCGGGTGGCGGCGATCTCGGCGGCACCGAGGGCCGCGCCATGGGTCTTGTGGCTGCCTTCCATAGTGGCGGCGCCGCGACCGATCTTGGTCTTGCAGGCGATCAGGGTCGGCTTGTCCTGTCTGTTCGCCCACTGCAGGGCCGACTTGACCGCCTTCATGTCGTGGCCGTCGATGGCCTTGACCGCCCAGCCGGCGGCCTTGAAGCGCGCCTTCTGGTCGGTGGCGTCCGACAGCGACACCGCCCCGTCGATGGTGATGGCGTTGTCGTCCCACAGGACCGTCAGCTTGTTGAGCCGGTAGCGGCCGGCCAGGGCGATCGCCTCCTGACTGACGCCTTCCATCAAACAGCCGTCTCCAGCGATGACCCAGGTGCGGTGGTCGACCAGATCCTCGCCGAAGCGCGCCGCCAGATGCCGCTCGGCCATGGCGAAGCCGACGGCGTTGGCCAGGCCCTGGCCCAGAGGCCCGGTGGTCGTCTCGACGCCCGGCATGTGGCCATACTCGGGGTGACCGGCGGTCTTGGAGCCCCACTGGCGGAAGTTCGAAAGTTGCTCCTTGGTCGCGGCCTTGTAGCCGGTCAGGTGGAGCAGCGCGTAGATCAGCATCGAGCCATGGCCCGCCGACAGGATGAAGCGGTCGCGGTCGGCCCAGTCGGGGCGTGACGCATCGAACTTCAGGAACTTGGAAAACAGCACCGTCGCCACGTCCGCCATACCCATCGGCATGCCGGGGTGACCGCTGTTGGCCTTCTCCACGCCGTCCATCGACAGGACCCGGATGGCGTCGGCCATCTGCTTGAGGGAGGCTTTGTCGGGAGCGGTCTTGGCGTCGGCCACGGGCGGAACTTTCGTCGGGAGGCGGAAAAAGGCGGGCGGCGCCGCTTTACCGCGCGACCGTGGCGGGTTCTATACGAAATCTGGAGGAAGCGACCGATGGCCGATGCCACAACCGCCGCCCGCGACCGGCTCGACCGGGCGCTCAGCACGCTCGAACGCAAGATCCACGAGCTGAAGCTGGCACCCGTGGTGGCGGACGACGATCTGTTCGCCCTGCCGCCCCCGCCGTCCGCGCGGATCGAGGACGAACGCCGTATCGCCGAGCTGGAGGCCGCAGGCCGCGAGGCGTCCGAGGCCCTGGCTCGCGCCGCCGAGGCGGTGCGCGAGGTCCTGTCCGAAGCCGAAGCCGGCGAGGCCGCCTGATGGCCACCGTCACGGTCGAGATCAACGGTCGCCCCTATGCCGTGGGTTGCGCCGACGGTCAGGAGGAACGCGTTCGCATCCTGGCCAAGCAGTTCGACGCCAATGTGCGCCAGGTCGCGGCCGACGTGGGTCATGTCGGTGATCTGCGGCTGTTCCTGATGGGTGCCCTGGTCCTTGCCGACGAACTGCACGAGGCGCGTCTGGCCGCGGGCGTGACGCCACCGGGGCAGGCCGCTCCGCCTTCGGACGCCGGGGTGGCCGAGGCGCTGAACGCCGTCGCGGCCCGGATCGAGAAGATCGCGCAAGGTCTGTAGCCCGCCATTGCCGCCGGCTGCGGCGACGCCTATCTTGTTCGGCGGCGGGTCCTGCTGTGGCTCACGTCGAAGGCAACATATCCTCGCGGCCTTAATTCACTCGAAGGGATCTGCCCCTGTCCGGCCTCGTGGGGTCGGGTACGCGGAGCCCACCTGGCTACCCAGGCTCGAGAGGATTTAAACCGTCCTTCACGGCTCTCATGGCGCCGCCACCCTTTCCTCCTGGTGCGCTACCGCTCGCGACGCGGTCGGTCACTGCTTGAGCGCGGTGGGTGAATGGCTGCAGTTGACAAGGCCGCTCTGCGCGCTGAGGCTCGTGCGCTACGTCGTCGGCTCGCCGAGCTCGAACCTGAGGCCGCTGCCTGCGCCGCCCTGGGGGCCGCCGATCTTCCCTATGCGGATGTCGTCGCCCTCTACCGCGCCATGGGCTCCGAGCTCGATCCCGAACCGCTCGCTCGCGCCATGGCTCTGCGAGGATGCGCTGTCTGCCTGCCCGTCGTGCTGGAACACCACGCCCCGATGATCTTTCGCCGCTGGTCGCCGGGCGAGCCGCTGGAAATGGACGCGGCGGGCTGTCCCGCGCCTCTCCCGCTGGCCGAGATCGTCGATCCGGACCTGATCGTCACGCCGCTGCTGGCGTTCGACGAGTTCGGCGGGCGGTTGGGGCAGGGGGGCGGCTACTATGACCGGACCTTCGCGGCGCGGCCAGACGCGGTACGGATCGGCTTCGGCTTTCGCGGCCAGAGGGTCCAGCGCCTGCCGGTCGAGCCCCATGACATTCGGCTGCATGGCGTTCTGACCGAGGTCGGCTATACCCCCGCCCGAAAGGCGGACCCCGCATGAGACTGGCATTCTTCGGCGACGTGATCGGCAAGTCCGGGCGCGACGGGTTGACCGACCACCTGCCGGGGCTGAAGCGCGACCTGAAGCTGGATTTCGTCGTGGTCAATGCCGAGAACGCGGCGGGCGGCTTCGGCATCACCGAGAACACGGCCAAGGAACTGTTCATGGCCGGGGCCGACTGCCTGACGCTAGGCAATCACTCCTGGGACCAGCGCGAGGCCCTGACCTATATCGTGCGCGAGCCGCGCCTGATCCGGCCCGCCAACTATCCCCGGCTGATGGACGCGCCGGGTGCCGGCGCCAATCTGTTCGAGACGCCGTCGGGCAAGACGGTGCTGGTCACCAATGTGTTGGGTCGCATCCATATGGACCCCAACGACGATCCGTTCAGCGCCGTGGACCGCGAACTGAACGCCGCGCCGCTCGGGGTCGTCGCCGACGCCGTCATCGTCGACATGCACGCCGAGGCGACCAGCGAGAAGATGGCCATGGGCCATTTCTGCGACGGCCGCGCGTCCCTGGTGATCGGCACCCACACCCACGTCCCGACGGCCGACGCCCAGATCCTGCCGGGCGGCACGGCCTATCAGACCGACGCGGGCGGCTGCTGCGACTACGACAGCGTCATCGGCAACGAGAAGGAAGAGCCGCTGCGGCGGTTCACGACGCGCATCTCTCAGGGCCGATACTCGCCGGCATCGGGCCCGGCCACCATCTGCGGCGTCTACGTCGAGACAGACGACAAGACCGGGCTGGCCACGCGGATCGAGCCGATCCGCGTCGGGGGGCGGCTGAGACAGAGCGTGCCGGTCGCGGCGTGACGCTCAGCCGTTGTCCACGATCGGCGTGAACCCGCCGTAGATCATCGTCTTGCCGTTCATCGGTCCGTTGGACATGTCACACTGCATGCGCGGGTCCTGCATGACCTTCTCGTTGCAGGCATCGCGGGTCGCCTTGTCCGGGTACTCGATCCAGGAAAAGATCACGACCTCGTCCTCGGCCGCCTGAACCGCGCGCGGAAAGGACGTCAGTTCGCCGTGAGGCACGTCTTCGGCGACGGCCTCAACGGTGCGCAAGGCCCCGTAGTCCTTCCACACGTCGGCGGCGTCTGCCGCGATCTTCCGGTACTCGTCCAGGCGATCCTTCTTCACCGCCAGCACATATCCGTCGACATAGGCCATCTCGGTCTCCTTGAGCCTGTCCCGTGGAACGCTTCGGACCAGACTGCCGGTTCCGTCAGGCGGTGACCAGCCGCGCGTTCCCCGCCTCGACCACCATGGTCTGGCGGGTCGAGAGGACGCCGTTTCGGTTCTGAATCTGGTCCAGGACCTTGAACTCGGTCTGCCATCGTTCCGGCGTCACGTCGCACAGCACATAGCCGCGCTGGCTGTTTCTGAACTTCAGCTGGGGGTTGGCGGACAGGAAGTCGGCCTGGTCCGCGCGCTGATCCTGCCCGTCGCCGCCAGAGCTGATCGAGGTGGAGACGAACTCGGTGGCGATCGGCTCGCCCTCGGGGTTTCGCCCGTCCAGATACAGCTCCCCGGCATAGTTCTGATGCTCGTCACCGGTCAGGACGACGGTGTTGGGGATGCGGCGGTCGCGGATGTGACGCAACAGGCGCTCGCGCGGCACGCGATAGCCGGCCCAGCTGTCGTTGTTGTTGCCGACCGCCTCGCCCGGATTGCGGTCCAGGTCCATGACCATGATCTGCTGGGCCAGCACCTTCCACGTCGCCTCGGACCGGTTCAGGTTGTTCAACAGCCAAGCCTCCTGGGCCTCGCCCAGCACTTGAGCGTCCCGGTCGTTGACGCCGTCGCAGGTGGTGTTGAAGCGGTCGCCGCACGGCTGATCGGTGCGATACTGGCGCGTGTCCAGCAGGTTCAGGTCCAGCAGGTCGCCATAGACCGCCCGGCGATACAGCTGCATCGAGGACCCGCGTGGGAAGGAAGACCGTCGCAGCGGCATGTGCTCATAGTAGGCCTGCATGGCCGCCGCCTGGCGCAGAGCGAAGACGGCCGGATCGGTGCCGTCCTGATCGATGTCCGAGACCCAGTTGTTGTCGATCTCGTGGTCGTCCCAGGTGGTGAACCAGGCCGCCGAGGCGTGCGACGCCTGCAGGTCGGTGTCCATCTTGTACTGGGCATAGCGTTGCCGGTAGTCAGTGACGGTGTAGACCTCGCCGCCGACATGGACGCGCAGGTTTTCATTCGGCGTCGTCGAGCCGTAAATTCGGTTGCCGCGCCCCTCGTAGATATAGTCGCCATAGCAGTAGATGAAGTCGAGGTCCTCGGCCGCGATCTTCCTGTGGGCGGTGTAGTAGCCGCTCTCATAGGCCTGGCAGCCCAGGACGCCGAAACGGACCCGGTCGAGCGCGGCACCCGTGACCGGCATGGTCTTGGCCCGTCCGACGCCCGAACGCTCGCGTCCGGCGGTGAAGCGGTAGAAATAGGGCCGACCCGGTTCAAGCCCGCTGACCTCGACGTGGACGGCATGCCCCAGCTCTGGGCGGGCGATCACCTCTCCGGTCTGGATCACGGTGCCGAAGCCCGAATCGGCCGCGACCTCCCAGCTCACCGCCATCGGCTGCGACGGCATGCCGTGATCGGGCTCCAGCGGGCGTGGGGCCAGGCGCGTCCAGATGACGAAGCCGTCGGGCAGGGGGTCGCCGGCCGCCACGCCCAACTGAAAAGGATTGTCCTCGAACACGGCCTGGGCGAGCGACGCGCGGCTGGAGACACCGCTCAGCACCGAACCGAGACCAAGGCCCACCATCAGGGATCGACGAGACAGGATCGGGGACATGAACGCTCCTTGGACTGCTTGGACTTGGCTTAGCGGGTGCTTGTGACAGTTCCTGTTCGCCCGTCAGGAACCGTGGGCTTGAACCGAAAAGCTTGATGCCATCCAGATCGGCAGGCGTGGAAAGCCCGCGCTTTGGAGATGATCCCATGAAATCCTTGTTCGTTGTCGCCGCGGTTTCCGCCCTGGCCCTTTGCGCCACTGCCGCCTCGGCCCAGCAGACCGTTTCCTTGTCCGCCGGCTTCGTGCCGGACCCTGTCACCTTCGACGTGGTGTCGGGAGGGTCCAACGATGCGTCGGACCTCGGAGGCTCCTGCGTCGGGGCCATCGCGAGCAGCCCGGACGTGGTGGTGAATTTTCGCTCCAACGGCGGCCCCCTGTCGTTTGGCGTCTACTCTGACGGCGATACGACACTGGTCATCAATGCGCCGAACGGCCGGTATTACTGCAGCGACGATGTCCAGGGTCTGAACCCCTCCTTCGGCTGGGATTCGGCACCGAGCGGCCAGTACGACATCTGGGTCGGCGCCATCGGAAATCCTGTTTCGTCAACACTGGTCGTCACCGAGGGCAGCGTTTTCGGCGACTGAGCCGGACCGCCTTGCAGAGGCTAGGGAGAGGGCGTCGCGCGACGCCCTCTTTTTTTTGCCCGGATTGGCGTCGTCAGAAACAAGAGGGTTGTAAGGCAAAGCTTTCGGAGAGCATTGTGCGATCACGCAGCGGGGGCTGCGCTTTGGAGAAAAAACCATGAAATCTCTGTTTCTTACGGCCGGGGCTGTCGCCCTCGCCCTGTGCGCGTCCTCGGCTTCGGCCCAGCAGACCATCAACCTGTCGGCGGGCTTCTTGCCGGACCCCGTCGAGGTCGATATCTACTCGGGAGGCCCGAACGACGCGTCGGACCTGGGCGGTTCGTGCGTCGGCGCCATCGCCGGCAGCCCGGACGTGGTCGTCAACTTCCGCAGCCAAGGCGGCGCGCTGTCGTTCAGCCATGTCTCGGGCGGCGACACCAGCCTGATCATCAACGGTCCCGACGGCCGCTACTACTGCAACGATGACTCGAACGGCCTGAATCCGGTCGTCACCTGGGGCTCGGCCCCCAGCGGCCAGTATGACGTCTGGGTCGGCGCTGTGGGCGAGCCCACGGGCGGCACCCTGCTGATCTCCGAGAGCCCCCTCTAGGGCTTCCCACCACCACAGACAGGAGACGCCGCATGCGCGCCCTATCACTCGTCTGCGCTTTGGCACTGGTCGCGGCGGCGTCAACCGCCGCGGCTCAGGACCCGAGTCTGAACGCCAGTTCAGGCGGCTCGCGCCACAACGCGGGCTTCTCGCCTGACCCGATCACCGTCAGCATCTACTCGGGCGGCGGCGTCGATGCCTCCCGGTCGATCGGCGGATCGTGCGTCGGCATGATCGCCGATGCCCCGGACTATGAGTTTACCTATCAGGCCGGGTCCTGGCCCCTGACCTTCGCTGTCGATTCCGACTACGACACCAGCTTGGTCATCAACGGCCCGGACGGAGAGTGGTATTGTGTCGACGATTCTGAAGGACTGAATCCCATCCTTCGGTGGGGCAATCCGCCCAGCGGCACCTATGACATCTGGGTCGGCGCGGTCGGCCAAGCGGGTTCTTCGACCCTCTACATCACCGAGCAGAACTGACCGTCTCTAGGGTTCTGATCGCCGGCCGTCCGCATCAGCGGGCGGCCGGTTTCCATGTCTGGAGCTCGGCGATCTCGCGGGACCGGGCGTCGATGGTGGAGCGCGCCAGGCGCCGGATCTCGGGGTCCGCTGACTGAGCCAGAGCGGTCTCGGCGGCGGACATCGTTTCGCGGTGCTGGGCGATCATCGCGACGACGAATGCCTGATCTCTGACCGAAGGCGTCGATGCCGCCGGCGGCGGTTGCGTATCGGCGAGCATGGCCGGATCGATCGGATGCGCCGCCGCTCGATTGGCGGTGAGCGCGTCTTGCTTCGCCTGTTCCACCGGATCGCCCCCGCCCTCGCAGCCTACGAGGGCGAGGACCGTCAGGAAGAGCCCCGCGATTGTGGTCGTCCTCATCCCTCGATCCATCCGGGCATCCAGGCCTCGTGCATCTCGCGCAGATGTTTCAGCGGAATGTTGAACAGACCGGTCGAGGCGAAGGCGTCACCCTTGGCGTGCCCGACGACCGAGGCGTGCAGCCCCGCCTCTCGCGCGCCGGCCAGGACTTCCTGCGGGTTCGACACCGCGACGAGGTAGCGGGCCTGATCCTCTCCGAAGAGGAAGATGTGCGCATGGGCCGCGCTGGTCGCGTCCAGCACGACGCCGGTGTCGGAGGCCAGGGCCATGTCGGCCGCCGCCCCGATCAGTCCGCCGTCCGACAGGTCGTGCACGCAGGTCAGCCGCCCGGCCTCGATCTCGCCCCGCACGAAGTCGCCGGTCTTGCGCTCCAGATTCAGATCGACCGCCGGGGGCGCGCCGTCCTCACGGCCCAGCACCTCGCGCAGATAGATCGAGGCACCCAGTTCGCCGACCGTCTCGCCGATCAGGACGAGCGTGTCGCCCTCGGCCATGGTCGAGAAGCCCGCGACCACGTCGTAGTTGGGCAGCAGGCCGACGCCGCCGACGGTCGGGGTCGGCGGAATGGCGACGCCGTTGGTCTCGTTGTAGAGCGACACGTTGCCGCTCACGACCGGGAAGTCGAGCGCCGCGCAGGCCTCGGCCATGCCGTCGATGGCGCGCACGATCTGGCCCATGATCTCGGGCCGTTGCGGATTGCCGAAGTTCAGGTTGTCGGTGATGGCGATGGGCCGGGCCCCCACGGCCGTCAGGTTGCGCCAAGCCTCGGCCACCGCCTGCTTGCCGCCCTCATAGGGGTCGTTCTGGACATAGCGGGGCGTGCAGTCCGAAGTGACGGCCAGACCCTTGTCGGTGCCGTGGACCCGCACCACGCCGGCGTCGGCACCGGTGGCGGAGTCCTGAAGCGTATCGGCCATGACGTGGCGGTCGTACTGCTCCCAGATCCAGCGCTTGGACGCCATGTCGGGGCAGGTCAGCACCTTCAGCACCGCGTCCTCCCAGACCTCGGGCGCGGGCACGTCGGCGGGCGCAATCCGCGCGTGCAGTTCGGGCTGGACCCAGGGTCGATCATAGAGGGGCGCATCGTCGAACAGGGGGGCCAGCGGGACATCGCATACGACCTCGCCATGATGGTTCAGCACCAGCCGGCCCGTATCGGTGGTCATGCCGATGACGGCGGCGTCCAGGCCCCATTTCTTGAAGATGCGGTGGCCGTCGTCCTCGCGCCCGGGCTTCAGCACTGCCAGCATCCGCTCCTGGCTTTCCGACAGCATCATTTCATAGGCGGTCATGCCCTCTTCGCGCTGGGGCACGGCGTTCATGTTCAGCTCGATGCCCACGCCGCCCTTCCCCGCCATCTCGACGGAGGAACTGGTCAGCCCCGCCGCGCCCATGTCCTGAATCGCGGCCACGGCGCCGGACGCCATCAGCTCCAGCGTCGCCTCGATCAGCAGCTTCTCGGCGAAGGGATCGCCGACCTGGACGGTCGGGCGTTTGGCGTCCGATTCGTCGTCGAACTCGGCCGAGGACATCGTCGCGCCGTGGATGCCGTCGCGTCCGGTCTTCGATCCGAAATAGACCACCGACATGCCCGCGCCGGGTGCGGCTGAGTAGAAGATGCTGTCGGCCTTGGCCAGGCCCACGCACATGGCGTTGACCAGGATGTTGCCGTTGTAGCCGCGATGGAAGTTGGTCTCGCCCGCCACGGTCGGCACGCCGACGCAGTTGCCGTAGCCGCCGATGCCCGAGACCACGCCCTTCACGAGGCGCTTGGTCTTCTCGTGCCCGATGTCGCCGAACCGCAGGGCGTTCAGCAGGGCGACGGGTCGCGCGCCCATGGTGAAGACGTCGCGCATGATGCCGCCCACGCCGGTCGCCGCACCCTGGTAGGGCTCGATGAAGGAGGGATGGTTGTGGCTCTCCATCTTGAAGATGCAGGCGTCGCCGTCGTCGATGTCAATGACGCCGGCGTTCTCGCCCGGCCCGCAGATGACGCGCGGACCCTTGGTCGGGAACTTGCCCAAGTGGATTTTGGACGACTTGTACGAGCAGTGCTCGGACCACATCACCGAGAACACGCCCAGTTCGACGTGGTTCGGCTCGCGCCCCAGCCGGTCCAGGATCACCTGATACTCATTTGGGGCCAGGCCCCATTCGACGGCGAGTTCGGCGGAGGTCTTCTGGGGCGCGCTCATGAGGCGCGCTTCTAGCCATGAACGGTTCCGCTGTCAGCCCGGCATGCCGCCAAGTCCGACCGCTGCGTTCAGTCGGGCGTAGGCCGTCAGCGCCTGGCCCCGAGCGACCGCTTCCTCCGCTCGGGCGTCGGCGGCGGCGCGCTGGGCGGTCAGGACTTCCAGGAAGGGCGAGACGCCGCCCCGGTAGCGCTGGTTCGCCAGTCGCGTCTGGTCGTCGGCGGCGGCGACCGCCTCGGCTAGCGTCGCCGCGCGAGCCTCGGCTGAGGCCAGGGCGACCAGCGCGGCCTCGACCTCGGACAGGGCGTCCACAGCGGCCTGGCGATAGGCGATCTCGGCCTGGGTTCGCCGGGCGTCCGCAACGTCGCGGGCGCTCTCCAGACGGCCGAAGCTGAGCAGGGGCGCGGTCAGGCCGCCGGCGATCTGGCTGAGGAAGCCCGAGGCGGTGAAGGGCGTCGTCGGGTCCACCTCCTGCCCGCCCAGCGCGGCGCTGAGCGACAGCGTCGGCCAGAAGTCGCGCCGCGCGGCGCGGGCGTCCGCACCGGCGGCCAACAGCTGCAGGTCGGCGGCTCGGAGGTCCGGACGGCGGGCCAGGACGGCGGCGGGGGCGGACAAGGCCCGCACGGGCGGGGTCTCCAGCGCGATGGCGGTGGAGTGGGTCAGGGCCGGAGTCAGGTTGCCAAGGTTGAGGCCGAGCAGGGCCTCCAGACCGAGCCGGGCCTCGTCGGCCGCCTGGCGCGCCGCGATGGGCCGTGCACGGGCTGAGGCGAGGGCAGCGCGAGCCGACGCCGCGTCCAGCCCCGAGGTCAGGCCCGCCCGTTCGCGCGTGTCGGCGAGCGACAGCGACCCCTCCAGGGCCGCGACGGCCTCATCGCCGGCGACGGCGCGCGCCTCCGCCTCGCGGTAGGCGGCGTAGAGCTGGACGGCGGTCGAGCGAGCGGCCAGCCGGACGGCTTCGACGCGCGCGGCCTCGGCCTCGGCGCGCAGGCGCTCGGCCTCGACCCGGGTTCGGACGGTGCCGTTCAGATCGGGGTTTAGGCTGAGGGCGACCAGGGTCTGGAACGTCTCCTGATCCAGATCGTCGGTGGACTGGCGCTCGGCAGTGGCCTGGCCGCGGATATCCGGCCACATGGCCGCGCGGGCAGAGCCCAGCCGCGCCTGCGCCTCGAACAGACGGGCCTCGGCCAGTCGCACGTCCGAGGTGTCGCCGGCCTGTTCGACGATGCCGTTCAGTACCGGGTCCCCGACGGCGGTCCACCAGCGATCGGTCGCGGGGTCGACAGCAGGCAGGGCGGCGACGTCCCAGGCCGCGGGGGCGGCGAGGGACGATGCCAGAGGCGTCAGGTCCGTCGCGCAGGCGGACAGCAGGACGCCCGCCGTGGTGATCAGCAGGACCTGGCGGATCATCGCGCGGGCTCCGCCGGACGGGCCATCGCCTGCGTCGCCGAGGGTGCCGCCTCGACGAACACATCCATACGCTGGCCCAGGTAGGCGGGCGCGGCGGCAGGGTCGAAGCTGTAGATCGCCTCGATCACCCGGGTGTCCACGCGCTCGGAGCCACCCGACAGGGCGCGCTTCTCGACCACCTGGGGCTCGATACGCACCAGCGTCAGGGGGATACGGCGGTTGGCCTGGCCCCGCAGGGTGCCGTAGGCGCGGCCAGAGCGGGTCAGACGTCCGGCGTCGGCCTCGTCGAACTCTGCCCGGACATGAAGGCGCGCGTCCTCGCCCATGGCGATCAGGGGCTGGGACGCGGGACCCGCCGGGGCGTATTCCCCGGGCCGGACATCGACGCGGAAGATGCGCCCGGCGATGGGCGCGGCGACCGTAAGCCGGTCAAGATCGACGGACCGAGCCCTGGCCTGGGCGCGCGCGGCCTCGGCCGAGGTGCGGGCCTGGGCAACGGCGGCCTCGGCGCGGCGCACGGCGAAGCGACGGCGCTCCAACTCGTCGCCGGACAGGGCGCGCGGATCGTCGACGGCCTCGAACAGCGACAGCCGCTGGCGCTCGTCGGCCAGGGCCACCTCGGCCTGACGCGCGGCGGCCTGGGCGGAGGCGGCGTCCGCCTGAGCCGTGGCGACGGCGGCCTGGGCGGCGCGGGCGTCGAGACGGAACAGGGGCTGGCCCTGAGCGACGCGGTCGCCGGGCTGGACCAGCACGCTGCGGATCACGCCCGGCACCTCGGCGGCGACGGCGATCAGTTCGGACTGGGGCTCGATCGTCCCGATGCCCGCGACGGTCGAGGCATAGGCGGCGGTCGGCGGCGTGGCGGGCGGATCGGCGCGGGTGCGCTCGGGCCGGATCACGGCGCTGATGGCGAAGATCAGGCATCCGCCGGCGAGGGCGGGCAGGATCAGGCGCTGGATCTGCTGGCGGCGGCTAGTGGGCATGAAGTCCCTCCGGGAGTGTTCCAAGGCGGCTGTCTCCGACGATCCGTCCGTCTTCCATGGCGACGATCCGGTCGGCGTAGCGGTAAATGCGGTTGTCGTGGGTCACGACCAGCACGGCGCGGCCGGGGCCCCCGGCGGCGTCCTTCAGAAGCTCCATGACCTGGCGGCCGGTCTCGGCGTCCAGCGCCGCCGTGGGCTCGTCGCAGACGACCAGGTCCGGCTCGTGGACGATGGCGCGGGCGATGGCGACGCGCTGCTGCTGCCCCCCCGACAACTGGCGCGGCAGCTTGTCGGCGTGCGGTCCCATGCCCAGTGTCTCGAGCACGACACGGGCCTTCTCGGCGGCGACCTTCAGCGGCATGCCGTCGGCGACCAGAGCCATGGCCGCGTTCTCGGCGGCCGTCAGGGCGGGCAGCAGGTTGTACTGCTGGAAGATGAAGCCGATCCGGCGGCGACGCAGGATGACCTTCTCGGAATCCTTCATGCGGGTGATGACGTTGCCCATCACCTCGACCTCGCCGCCGGTGGGCTTCAGCGTGCCCGACAGGATCGACAGCAGGGTGGTCTTGCCGCAGCCGGAGGGACCGACCAGCATGGTCAGCTCTCCGGACGCGACCTCCAGGTCCACGTCGAAAAGGACCTGGGTCTTCAGGCCGTTCGAGCCGAAGGCCATCTCGATGTCGCGGGCGATCACGGCGCTCATGGCGATCAGCCCCGGAACACGATGGCGGGATCGACGCGGAACACCTTGGTCAGGCTGCCCAGCACCGAGATCAGGATGATGAGGAAGACCACCACGCCGGTCCCGACCAGCACCTGCCAGGGCAGGTAGAAGTCCTCCAGCGCCGCCCCGCCGCGCACCAGGGTGAAGAACAGGGCCGCCCCGCCCATGCCCAGCCCATAGCCCATCAATCCGACCACGGCGGCCTGTAGCAGGACCATGCCGGTGATCTGGCCGTTGGTGGCGCCGATGGCCTTCAGTGCCCCGAACTGGCGCAGGTTCTCGATCACGAACAGGTAGAAGGTCTGGGCCGTCACCGCCGCCCCGACGACGAAGCCCAGCATGACAGTGATGCCGAAGTTCACCGGGATGCCGGTCCGGGTGAGGTAGTACTGCACACTCCGCCAGGCGAAGCTGTCCCAGGTCAGGGCCTGCAGGCCGGTCTGGGCCGAGATGCGCTCCGCCAAAACCTTGGCGTCCTGCCCCTCCTTGGCGCGCACAAGGACGAAGGACAGCTTGTTCCGCTGGGGCGGAGTCAGCGCCATCGCCTCTGAGTAGCGGACATAGGCGATCGGGAAGGTGATGAAGGGCGGGGACGCATCGGCGATGCCGGTCACGACGACGCGCCGGTCATTGATCTCGGCTTCGGTCCCGACCTTGGTCAGAGGATCGGCGTCGGGCCAGATCAGGCTGGCCCCTTCCTTGTCAAACACGATGCCGCCGGGACGGCGCAGGGCCTCCAGGTCGCCCGCCAGCCACTCGCGCGGCGCCCCGACCAGGGTCTCGTCATCGACGCCCACCAGGCTGACCTGGTTGATCAGCCCGTCCTGGGTGCGGAAGATCGCCAGGCCCTTGTAGAGGGGCGCGGCCCATTCCACGCCCTCGACCGAGCGAACCCGGCCCAGTGCGGCGTCCGGCATCGGCTCGACCTCGTCGACATAGCGGACCCGGGTGTCCATGACCCAGATGTCGGCCTCGCGGATGTCCAGAACCTGATTGGCGGTGCGGGTCATCAACCCGATGAAGATCGAGACCTGCTGGCTCATCAGCAGGGTGGCGAAGGCCACGCCGAACACCAGCGCCAGATATTTGGCGCTGTCACCCAGCAGCATCTTCAGCGCGACAGATCTCATCCTCGGAATCCTGTGATCCGTGGTTGGGGGTTGCGCCGGGACTGGCGCGTCGGGGTAAGCTGGGATACTGTGTGAATAACAATACTGATCGGTTCAGTATGTCAAGTGACGGTGCGATGACGCTCGCCGAACCCGCGATCCGCCGAGGTCGCCCGCGCGACACGGCCAAGGACGAGGCCATCCTGCTGGCGGCGGGCGACCTGTTCATGGAGCATGGCTACGAGGCCGTCAGCGTGGATGCCGTGGCGCAAAAGGCGGGGGTGTCCAAGGCGACGATCTATGCCCGCTACGCCGACAAGGACGCCCTGTTTGCCGCCGTGTTGCGTCAGGAGTGCGAGCGAGCCGTCTCACCCGACAGCTTCTTTCCCAATCCCGATCAGCCAGTGCGGGATACTCTGATCCTGCTGGCCAGCCGGTTCGTCGATCTGGTGACCGGTGAAAAGGCGATGCAGATGCACCGGGTTCTGGTCGCGGAGACGACGCGTGCGCCGCGCATGGCCGAACTGTTCTACGAGACCGCCGTCCTGTCGTTGAAGGAGCGTTTCGCCGGCTGGCTCAGGGCGGAGACGGCGGCGGGCCGGCTGAACGTCCGCGACGCCGACGGGGCGGCCTGGCGCTACCTAGGCGGGGTCAAGGGCGAGGCCCACCTGCGCGCGTCTTTCGGACTGCCGCCCATCCCGCCCGCCCAGCTGAAGGCGCACATCGAGGCGGCGGCGGACGAGTTCCTGCGCGCCCATGCCGCCGACCCGGCACCGAACAAGGCCGTCTGAAGGCTCCGTTTCGACGCCTGCGAGCGGTCAGGCCGGGGCGTTCCGAGCGATCTGTCCGCGCGCGAGGAACAGCGTCAGGGCCGCGATGGTGGCCCCCATTCCCAGGATCACCGACACGGTCGGCAGGGTCCAGCCCGCCTGGAACAGGAAGCCGGCGATTATCGGGGCCAGCGCCGCGCCGCCACGCCCCAGCCCGATGATGAAGCCCGTCGCCGTAGCGCGCAGTTGGGTCGGGAAGGACTGGGCCACGATGGCGTATAGGCCGACGATCGGCGCGTTGGTGAAGAAGCCCGCCACCGCCGCCGCGATCGAGATCTGGTTCAGCGTTTCCCAACCCTGCCCGAAGCCGATGACGGCGACGGTCGAGGCCAGCATGGCCACGATGGTCAGGGCGGTGACCCGCGCCTTCAGCGTCAACAGCCCCAGCGTCAGGGCGCCGATCGCACCGCCAATGCTGGCCCACACCAGCACCCCGGCCGCGAGTGGGGGCGCGAATCCCATGTCCACCACGATCTTCGGGATCCATTTGATGATGTAGTAGAAGGTGATGATGTGCATGAAGTAGGACAGCGCCAGCAGCACGGCGAGCGCGGCAAACTGCTTCGAGAACAGCAGCGGCAGTCCGGCCTTGGGCTTGATCGCGGGCACGTCGGGCAGGGCCTCGATGGCGGCGTGGCCCATCCGCTTCAGGGTCTTGTTGATGCGCTCCAGAGCCCCCGGTCCGCGCTTATGCATCTCGAAGGCGATCGATTCGGGGGCCAGCCACAGCACCAGAGGAATGAAGGCCGCGGTGGCCACGCCGCCCAGGATGAAGACGGCCGGCCAGTCGTAGACCTTGAGCAGCTCGCCCGAGATCAGGCCGCCGATCACCGATCCGATCGGCAGGCCGGCGGACATCAGCACGACGCACAGGGCACGACGCTTGGCGTTGGCGGCCTCGGCGACGGCGGCGTTGATCGAGGCCAGCATGCCGCCGATCCCCAGGCCGGTGATGACCCGGTAGACGCACAGGGTGGTGATGTCGGTGGCGGTCGAGGCGGCGAACATGCCTCCAGACATGACCAGCAGGCACCCCAGGATGGTCTTCCTGCGCCCGATGGCGTCGGCGACATTGCCCAGCAGCAGCGATCCGAACGCCATGCCGACCAGTTCCATCGACAGGACGATGCCCAGCGCCGCGCGATCGATGCCCCAGTCCGCAACGATGCCGGGCGAGGCGTAGCTGATGGACAGCACGTCGAAGCCGTCGAGGGCGTTCAGCCCGACCATCAGCAGAACCACGGTCCACTGGAACCGCGACATGCGCGCCTGGTCGACCAAGGCGCGGGGGTCCGTCACCATTGAGCATACTCCCTTGGCGACCACTGGCGGGTCGCTTGACTGATCCATAGCAGAACGAAAGCCCGCATCATGCCGCCTCGCGTCGCAGACCGGTGCGCGCGGCGGTGGCGGTGTTGGACAACAGGCAGGCGATGGTCATGGGCCCCACCCCGCCCGGCACGGGCGTGAGCCAGGCAGCGTGGCCCGCCTCCTCGGCCGCGACGTCTCCCACCAGGCGAGACCGACCGTCCGGCTCTGTGATGCGGTTGATGCCGACGTCGATCACCACGGCACCGGGTTTGATCCAGCTGCCGCGCACCAGACCCGGACGGCCCGCCGCGACCACCAGGATATCGGCGCGCGCCGCGATCTCCGGCAGGCTCCTGGTCAGGATATGGGTCACCGTCACCGTGCATTCGCGGTCCAGCAGCAGCAGGGCGACCGGCTTGCCGACGATGTTGGACTTGCCGATCACCACGGCGTTCAGGCCCCGGAAGTCGTCGATGACCCGGTCCAGCAGCATCATGCATCCCAGGGGCGTACAGGGGATCAGGCCGCCGCCGATCGACAGTCGTCCGACATTGACCGGATGGAAGCCGTCGACGTCCTTGGTCGGATCGATGGCGTCCAGAACGGCCGCCGCGTCGATGTGCGACGGCAGGGGCAGTTGAACGAGGATGCCGTGGACCTGCGGATCCGCGTTCAGCTCGGCGACGAGCGTCAGCAGCGCCTCCTGTGTCGTCTCCCGTGGCAGATGATGCTCGATCGAGCGCATGCCGACGCGGCAGGTCTCGGTCACCTTCCGGCGCACATAGACCTGACTGGCCGGGTCCTCGCCCGCCAGAACCACGGCCAGTCCCGGCGTGACGCCCTGAGCCGTCAGGTCGGCCACATCGGCCGCGACCCGCGCCGTCAGGTCGGCGGCCACCGCACGCCCGTCAAGGATGGGCGCGCCGCCGGCCATCAGTCGCTGAAGACCACGGTCTTGGACCCGTTTAGCAGCACCCGGTCCTGCAGGTGAAAGGCCACGGCCCTGGCCAGCACGCGCCGCTCGATATCGCGGCCCTTCCTCACCAGATCGTCCGGTCGGTCGGCATGGGTGACGGCCTCCACGTCCTGGGCGATGATCGGTCCCTCATCCAGGTCGGCGGTGACGTAGTGGGCCGTGGCCCCAATCGACTTCACGCCGCGCGCATGGGCCTGATGATAGGGTTTCGCGCCCTTGAACCCCGGCAGGAAGCTGTGGTGGATGTTGATGCACCGGCCGGACAGATAGCCCGCCAGGTCGTCGGACAGCACCTGCATATAACGGGCGAGGACCACCAGTTCGGCGCCCGTCTCCTCGACGATCCGCTTGATGGCCGCCTCCTGCTCCGACTTTGTCTCCTTGGTGACGGGCAGGTGATGAAACGGGACGTCCCCGATCAGCGAGATCTTCAGCACATCGCGTGGGTGGTTCGATACGATGCCGACCACCTCCATCGGCAGTTCGCCCGTGCGGTTGCGATAGAGCAGGTCGCCAAGGCAATGGTCGAACTTGGACACCAGCATGAGCACGCGGCGACGCTCGGCGGTGTTTCTCAGGCTCCACCGCATCATGCTCTCGTTGGCCATGGGGATGAAGGCGTCACGCAGCGTATCGACGCCGGCCGGGCCGCCCTCCAACTCGAACAGGACCCGCATGAAGAACAGGCCGGAATCGCGGTCGTTGAACTGACCCGCCTCCAGGATGTTGGCTCCATGCTCGAACAGGAAACCGGCGACCCCCGCCACGAGGCCGGGACGGTCATCACAGGACAGGGTCAGAACGCAGATTTCGGACATTCGGTCTGGCTTTCCTCTGGGCTCAGGCGGCCTTCTTGGCGGCAAAGTCGCTGACCCATTCGGCGGTTCTGGCGATGCCTCCGAAGGGATAGAAGTGCAGGCTGAGGGGGCCGTGACGGGCAGGATCGATCCGGTCCGCCAGGTCCTCGATCAGGCGATCTGGACCCGCCGTGCCCATCAGCTGGGTCAGGGACAGGCCGTATTTGCTCATCACCTTGGCCGAGGCCCCCACGCCGCAACGTGCCGCGAACCGCAGCAGCGTCTTGATGCCGGCAGGTCCTGGAACCCCGATGCGGATCAGGGCGTCGATGCCGTGGCTCCGGACCCGCTCCACCCAGTGGACGATCGGTTCGGCGTCGAAGCCGAACTGCGTCAGGATGGTCATGGATATGCCCAGCTCGGCCAGGGCGTCGCGCTTGTCGAACATCGCGCCCCACAGGGCGGGCTCGCCGATGTCGGGGTGCCCCTCGGGGTAGCCGGAGACGCCGACGCTTTCCAGGCCCAGGTCGTTCAGCATGCCCGAACGGATCAGCGACAGGGCGTCCTCGTAAGGGCCTTCGGGCACGGGCGGGTCGCCGGCCACGACGAACAGGCGCTGGATCGAGGCCTGGGTCGAGAGGTTTTCAAGAAAGCCCCGCAGCTCGCTTTCCGAGGCGATGCGACGCGCCGAGATATGCGGGGCGGGATCGAAGCCGAGGGCACGGACGCGGACGGCGGCGTGCAATCGGGCCTCGAAGGTTTCGCCCGGCAGAAAGGCGATGGCGATCCGGGTCCCCTGCGGAATGACGCCGGCGGCCTCTTCCAGGGCCACCACGTCCTTGGCCGTCATCTCCAGCGAATGACCCTGCAGCAGCGACCCGATGCGCGCGTCGCGGCCCGGCCTTGCATCTGATCGTGTGACGTCCAGCATGTCCGTCTCCCAGCGACTGCCCGGTCGGCGATCGGTCGACAGCCTCTAGCGGGCCTGTTTCTATTCGTATAGATGAAGGCTTCGGATATGTGAAGTCGAGAGGGGACATGTCGGAATCGCGCGCCGCGCCGCTGCTTCTCCTGCCGGGCTTGCTGTGCGACGCCCGCGTCTGGCCCCGCGAACTGCTCTCGCTGGATCGCCCGATCGTCGCGCCGATGGGCTATGGCGACGCCTCCACCTTGTCCGACATGGCTGAGCGAGTCTTGGAAACCGCGCCGGCCCGCTTCTCTCTCCTCGGCCACTCCATGGGCGCGCGTGTCGCGCTGGAAATCGTCCGCCGGGCGCCTGAACGGGTCGAGCGGCTGGCCCTGGTCAGCACCGGCGTCCACATGCTCCGCCCGGGCGAGGCCAACAGCCGTCATGCCCTGCTGGACATCGGCCTCGCCGAGGGCCCGGAGGCCCTGGTCGATCGCTGGCTCCCACCCATGGTCGCGCCGTCGCGCCGGCCCGACGAGGCCCTTTTGACACCGCTCCGGGCCATGTGCGTCCAGGCGGGCGTGGAGACCTATACGACACAGATTACGGCCCTTCTGCATCGGCCCGAGGTCGAGAGCCTGTTGCCTCGCATCACCTGTCCGACACTCGTTCTCGTCGGCTCCGAGGACCAGTGGAGCCCGCCGGACCAGCATCGCGCCATCGCCGCCGTCATTCCCGACGCGGTGTTGAAGATCATCAACGGCAGCGGCCACATGCTGCCCGCCGAAGCGCCCGAAGCCTTCGTCGCCGCCATCACCGACTGGCTGGCGATTGACGCCCTGTCGCGGTCAGACGTTCAACAAGTCGCATGACAAGAAAACACCCAGGAGGAGACCCCATGACCGCCAAGAGCCTGCAAGACGTCCTGAACGGCGTCGACAACATCCCGCATTTCCTGCGCAACCAGCAGGCGGGTCCCAACGCCTATCCGGGCGTTCCCGGGGAATACAGCAACTGGCGCGACGAGCAGATCGCCTGGCAGCAGACCTGCGTCCTGTTCAACCAGAGTTACCACATGGTCGATCTGCGGGTCGAAGGGCCCGATGCCTTCGCCATGCTGAACAGCCTGGGCATCAACAGCTTCAAGGGGTTCGTGCCCGACCGCGCCAAGCAGTTCGTGCCGGTCAGCCATGACGGCCACGTCATCGGCGACGTGATCCTGTTCTATCTGTCCGAAAACACCTTCAACCTCGTGGGCCGCGCCCCGACGATCGAGTGGGTCGAGTTCCACGCCGCCACCGGCGGTTGGGACGTGCAGGTCACGCGCGACGAGCGCACCGCCGTCCGTCCGGACCCCCAGAATCGTCGCGGTTATCGCTACCAGATCCAGGGTCCCAACGCGATGAAGCTGATGGAGAAGGCCCTGGGCCAGACCCCGCCGGACCTGAAGTTCTTCCACATGACGACCCTGACCATCGGCGGTCGTCAGGTCCGGGCGCTGCGCCACGGCATGGCGGGTCAGCCCGGCTTCGAGCTGTTCGGCCCCTGGGAAGAGCGTGACGAGGTCCACGCCGCCCTGGTCGCCGCCGGTGCCGACTTCGGTCTGAAGCTGGTGGGCGGCCGGACCTATTCGTCCAACACCCTGGAATCGGGCTGGATCCCGTCGCCCCTGCCGGCGGTCTATACCGGCGAGGCCATGCGCCCCTATCGCGAGTGGCTGCCGGCGAACAGCTACGAGGGCAAGGCCTCGCTGGGCGGCAGCTTCTACTCGGACAACATCGAGGACTACTATCTGACGCCTTGGGACCTGGGCTACGGCCCCTTCGTCAAGTTCGACCACGACTTCATCGGCAAGGAAGCGCTCGAGAAGAAGCAGGCCGGACCGCACAAGAAGAAGGTCACCCTGGCGCTGGACAGCGAGGACCTGGTCCGGATCATGAGTTCTTATTTCCAGAAGGGCGGCCGGGCGAAGTTCTTCGAGTTCCCCTCGGCGGTCTACACCATGCACCAGTTCGACCGGGTGCTGGGCGCGGGTGGCAAGGACGTCGGTCTGTCGACCTGGGTCGGCTACAGCGCCAACGAGGGCCGCGGCCTGACCCTGGCCATGCTGGACGAGGAGCACGCCAAGCCCGGCACCCAGGTCACCCTGCTGTGGGGCGAGGAAGACGGCGGGTCGTCCAAGCCGACGGTCGAACGTCACGTTCAGGTCGAGATCCGCGCCACGGTCAGCCCGGCCCCGTATGCCGAGGTCGCGCGCGACGCCTACGCCGATAGCTGGCGGACCCGCCAGTCGGCCTGATGCGATGAACGGAGCCGGCGGTTCAGGCCGCCGGCTCTCGCTCCGCCTGGGCCTGTTCGGGATGCTCCAGCAGATCGACCGAGCGTTTCAGCAGGTCAATCGTTTCCGCCTCTAGCTCGGGCGTGACGCGGGGCAGGGGTATGGCGATGCTGATGGCTCCGGCCGCCCGCCCGTCCGCCATGACGACCCGGGCCATGCCCTGAATACCCGGGGTGTGCTCCTCGCGCGTGCGGGCCACGCCTGAGCGCCTCACGCCGTCAAGCTCGGCGCGCAGATCCGATTCCTCGGTCAGTGTCTGGGCCGTGAACGCCTCCCGCTCGGACCCCGCGAAATAGTCGGCCAGCTCTGACTCATCATAGGTCGCGAGGATGGCCTTGCCGGCCGCGAAGGCGTGCATCGGTGCGCGCTGTCCGACGTCCAGGGTGTAGCGCAGGGCATGGGTGCCGATCTCGCTCACGGCGGCCTCGACCTCGTGTCCGCGCGGCACGAAGAATCCGGCGGTCTCGTTCAGCCGGACGCGGAGCGAGCGGACCACCGGAACTGCCCGCTGGATGAGACTGTCCGCGACCCGGCCGGGCTGGAGCCGCGCCAGCCCCTGGCCCGGTCCGTACTTCCGCCCGAGGCGCTGGATGTAACCGCGCTCCACCAAGGTCGTCAGCAGATAGGACAGGCTGCTGACCGGGATCACCAGGGCGGTCGCGATCTCGTGAGCCGCCAGCGGGCGGCCCTGGGCGACCAGCAGCTCGAGGATGTCGAGCGTCCGCATCGCCGATTTGACGGTAGAGGTGGGGCCTGAGTCACTCATGATGCTGCGGCTCCATGCTGCGTCGGTGGCCGACTGGCAAGAGCGCGCCCGGCCTCGCGTTCAACGCGACGGCTGAAAACTCAGCGCGCCTCTCCGTTCCGAGAACAGCCAGACGCCGTTCATTCGCGCGAAGCGGTCGCGGTAGGTGCCGACCAGCGGCGGGGTGTCCGGGCCGGTGAACAGAAGCATGGCGCTGGTCGCCGACGCCGTGTCCGAAGTCTCGGCGGTGACCACGATGTTGGCGCAGACGTGCTGGGTCGTGCGGGCCGGCCGCGACTGGAAAGCCGCCAGCAGCGCCTCATGTCCGACGATGGGCTGTTCGGGGGCCGTTGGTCGAGTCATCAGGCCGTCGGGCGCATAGAGGGCAACGACCTCCTCCCAGCGCGCCTGATCGTTCAGGGTCGCATAGAGGTTGATCAGCCGGGCGCAGTCCAGCTCGATGTCGCGCCGTTCCGCATGGTCCACGAAGGTCTCCGTGGCGTGGCCCGGAACGGCAAACCGTTCCGGGCCGTGCCGGTCTCAGAAGCGATAGCCGAGCGTGAACCCGTAGGTCCGCGGCGGCAGGTAGGTCACGCCGATCAGACGGCCGGTCGAGACCGCGAAGGTCGAGGCCCGCACGTCTTCGTCGCCGATGTTCTTGGCCCACAGCTGCGCCGTGATGGCCCCGTCGCCACTCTCATAGACCAGAGAGGCGTCGACCATGGTGTAGGCCTCCGAGCTTTCGATATCCCGCTCGAACTCCGAGAAGAAGATCTGGCTCTTGTAGGAGACGTCGCCCATCAGGGTCAGCATTCCGTCCATCGGCATGACGAACGGCAGGTCGGCCTCGCCGTGCAGGCTCCAGGCCAGTTCCGGCGTGTTGCGGACGCGGTTTCCTGCCAGTTGCCGGTCGCCACCGCCCGGCGCGCCGAAGGCGGTCGGATCGGGGTTGGTCACGGCGTTGTAGGCCGGACCGCCGGCGACGTTCCGGGGGTCCAGTGGATCGACGGTGATGTAGTCGTCGAACGAAGCGTCCGTCCAGGACAGGCCGCCGGAGAAGCGGATCGTGTCCGTTGGTCGGGCGAAGAAGTCGGCCTCGAAGCCGTTGGCCGAGGTCCGCGCCGCGTTCTGGAAGATGGTGGTGAAGCCGGCCGGACCGCCCGTGATGGTCTTGTTGAGCTGCAGCCCCTCCAGATCATAGCTGTACGCCGCCATGTTCAGCGTCAGGCGGTTGTCCAGCAGCGTCGCCTTGACCCCGATCTCGTGGTTCGAAATTTCCTCGGGATCGACGATCGTGCGCGAGGCATAGGCGTTCTCGCCCGACCCGGCTTTGAAGCCTTCCGAGTAGGTATAGTACAGCAGCAGGTCAGGGTTCACTTCCCACTGGACGCCGACCTCGGGGGTGAAGTCCTCGAAGGTCCGCTCGGTCAGGGTCACTCCACGCGGCGTGTAGAGCGTCGGGAGTGACTGCAGCGGACCGACCGGCGCATAGCGGATGATGTAGCCCGCATTGTCCGTCGTCACCGTCTCCCGGCTGTAGCGACCGCCCAGCTTGACGCTGAAGCCGGTCAGTTGCTCGGACAGCATGCCGAGGTCTAAGGTCGCCTGGCCGAACAGGGCCGTCGCCTCGGTCTGCAGATCAGAGCTGACGCAGACCCGCTTGGGCGTCTGGATCGCCGAGCCGCCGGTGGTGTTGCCAGGGCCGTAGCCGCAGAACTCATAGGCGGTCGCCAGCGGGACATTGTCGCGGGCCAGGATGGCAGGTGTGCCTGGCAGACCCGTCGCGCGGCCGAAGCCGACGTTGTCGATCGGGTTCTGCTGCTCTTCGAAATAATAGCCGCCGACGACCAGGTTCAGGAAGTCGGTGTCGTAGTTGGCCTGAAGCTCGGTCGAGAACTGCTCGCTGTCGATCCGGCGTTCCTGAACCGTGGAGTTGAACCCGTTCAGGGTGAAGGCGCTCTGCACCGCCGACAGATCGAGGTCCTGGAACAGGGAGGTCTCGAAGCTGCGGAAGTTGGTGATGTTGGTGATCGACAGGTTCTCGTTGATGTTGGCCCTGAACGTCGAGGTGAAGGCGAACGACTCGGTGCTCGTGCCCGGCTGGATCTCGCTGGCCAGATCGCGCGAGTCGGTCGCGTAGCCGCCCTGACCGAAGGCCGGCAGGCGCGCTATGCCGGGGAAGCTGGCCCGCAGATAGTGGATGGCGCCGGAGCTGTCGTCCTGACGGAAATACTCGCCCGACAGCAGCAGGCTGACGTCGGGCGTGAAGTCGAAGTTGAGCTGGCCCCGGATCATGCGGCGGTTCAGGTCATCGACGTCGGCCCCCGTGAACGGGTTCTCGCCGAAGCCGTCGCGGCCCTCGGTCTTGCCGGCGATGCGGAACTGGATGCCGTCCGTGATGGGGCCGCCGACGGCAACCTCGGTGATCAGGGCGTTGTAGTTGCCCACGGTCAGTCGGCCGTAGCCTTCGAACACGTCCGAGGGCTTGGCGGTGATGACGTTGACCGAGCCGCCGACGGCGTTGCGTCCGTACAGGGTGCCTTGCGGACCGCGCAGGACCTCGACGCGCTCGACGTCGAACAGCGAGGTCAGCTGGGCCTCGGCCCGAGCCACATAGGCTCCGTCGACGTGCAGGGCGACGCCCGTCGACGATCCGGTCGTGGAGGTGTTGGCCCCGACGCCGCGGATGAAGATCTTGGCCTGATTGAAGTCGTTGCCGAAGTTCACCGAAGGCACGATGGTCTGCAGGTCCGCCAGGTTGTTGACCTGGGCGTTGTCCAGCCGCTCGGTTCCGAGCGCGGTCACGGCGATCGAGACGTCCTGCAGCGACTGCTCGCGACGCGACGCGGTGACGATGATGTCGTCCACGCTGGACGCTTCCTGGGTGGGGGCAGGGGCCCCGGTCTGGGCATAGGCGCTGGTCGAAGCCAGCAGCGCCGCAAGGGCGCCGGTCACAACTCTCATGGTATCCTCCCGATAGTCTTTGTTTTTGTTGGTAGTCGCCCAGCCGCGGACGGCTGCTACTCCGAACCCTGCCGGAGCCTCCGCCCGGACGCAGTCGCCTGTCTTTTCTTATATGTGAAAAGTTCAGGTTCGTGAAATATACCAGCGTGAGGTCGCTGGCAAGTTACAGCCGCGCCGCAGCCCGGTCCGCGCCCTCACGAAGCGCGCGCAGTTTCATCCATGTCACAGCGGGGTCGATCTTTCCGTAGCCGGCGAAGGTGCCGAAACCGCAGTCGGTGCTGGCGATGACGCGCTCCGGGCCCACGATGGCGGCGAACCGTTCGATGCGCTGGGCGATCAGTTCGGGGTGCTCCAGATAGTTGGAGCAGGTGTCGATCAGGCCGGGCGCCAGGATCTTGTCGTCGGGCAGGTCGGCGTCGCGCCAGACGATCCACTCATGCTCGTGCCTGGGATTGGCCGCCTCGAACAGGATGGTCGCGGGCCGAGCCTTGAGGATGATCGACATGATCCGCTCCAGCGGGATGTCGTGGTCGTGGGGCCCCTCGTAGTTGCCCCAGCAGATGTGCATCCGCATCCGTTCGGGCGCGATGCTGGCGGTCGCCGCGTTCAGCGCCTCGACATTGGCTTCGATGGTCTTCAGGAACCCCGCCTCGTCCATGTCCTGATAGCCCGTGTGGCGCGACATCGCGAGGTCGGGGCAGTCCAGCTGAAGGTCGAAGCCGGCCGCCACGATGGCCTCGTACTCCGGCCGCATGGCGTCGGCGAGATCGCCGAGATAGGCCTCGTGCGTCGGATAGAAGGCGTTGGACTGAAACGCGGTGATCAGCCCCGGCGAGGCCGAGTTCATGAAGGCCTTGGTGCCCCCTCCATGACGGTCGAGGGACGATCTGAACCGGCGGATGTCGTCGCGCAGCGGCTCCAGGTTCACCAGCTTGACCTCGCCGATGCAGGAGGCGCGGGTGAACTCCTGGGCGCCCATGATCCCGGCCAGCTTCTCGCGAAACTCGGGCAGGGGAGCCAGGTCCAGCGCGGGCTTTCTGGGGCTGTCGCCGCCGAAGCCCGACAGCCGCTCGATGATGTAGGTCGAATAGCCGACTTTCCCGAGCTCGCCGTCGCTGATGATCGAGACGCCCGCCTCGACCTGCTTCTTCACCGCGTCATCCACGGCCGTCTGCACAGCGGCATCGAACGCTTCGGCGTCATAGGGCTCGCCGTGGTCGAGGGCCAGCAGCAGCGGCGTCAGCTCGGGGCCGCGTGGCAGACTGCCGACGTGGGTGGTGGCGATGCTCACGGGCATTCTTCGCTCCAGTACAGGCGCATGGGGTTGTCGATCAGGAGCTTCTTCTGAAGCTCTGGCGTCGGCGCGATGCGGGGGATCATGTCGACCAGGACCCCGTCGTCAGGTATGCGGCTTTCCATGTTCGGATGCGGCCAGTCGGTGCCCCATAGGCAGCGGTCGGGATAGGCCTCCACCAGGGGCCGCACGGCCTCGGCGAAATCGTCCCACGGCGGGGCCTCGGACAGGCGATCCGGGCAGGTGGCCTTGAAGTGGATGTCGGGACGGCTGTCGAGCAGGGCGCGGAAGGCGCGCATGTCCGGGCCGTCCGGCCCTTGCGTTACGTCTGGGCGGCCCATGTGATCGACGACGACGGGGACGGGCAGGACGTCGAGGAAGGGACGAAGCTCGTCCAGGATGTCGGTCTCGAAGTAGACGACGACGTGCCAGCCGACGGGCAGGCGGCCCGCGACCTCCAGGAACCTGTCCTTGGGCGCATCGTCGACGAGGCGCTTGAGGAAGTTGAAGCGCACGCCCCGGATGCCGCCGTCATGGAGGGCGTGAAGCTCCTCGGCGGAGATCGCCGGATCGACCACGGCCACGCCACGGGCCAGCCCGTTCGAGGCCGCGATGGCGTTCAGCGTCGCCGCATTGTCCGTGCCGTGGCAGCTGGCCTGGACAATGATGTTGCGGCTCAGGCCCACATGGTCGCGCAGGGCGAACAGGGCGTCGGGCCCGGCGTCCTGCGGATGATACTTGGCCTTGGGGCTGAAGGGAAAGCGGTCGGCCGGGCCGAAGACGTGGCAGTGGGCGTCCACCGAGCCGGGCGGTGGGCGGAACGCGGGGACCGACGGCTCCAGCGTCCAGCTGCGGATGCGGCCTTGGGCGTCGGTGCTCATCCGAAGACCACTCCGTCCATGAGTTTATGCGCCGTACGGAGAAGCGCGGCGGAGACGACCGCGCCCGCGTCGTCGGTCTCGAGCACGCAGGTCATCTCGCCGGTGGGGTGCTCCACCGACAGGGTCTTACGGCGGCCGTCGGGAACCGCAGCCACGTCCGCGGCGGGGGAGCCCTTCAGCAGGCACGCCGTGGCGACACTGACGGCCCCCAGCACGCCGACGCTGGCATGCGCCCGCTTGGGGATGAAGCTGCGGACTGTGACCGCTCCTCCGTTCCGGGGCGGGGCGACCAGCATCATTTTGGGCACCGACAGGTCGGCGACGTCGCCCAGGTTCATCATCGGACCGGCCTTCAGACGGATGGCCTCGATCCTGGCCTTGACGGCGTCTGCGGCGTCCAGCGTCTCGCGGTCCTCGTAGCCTGTGGCCCCGACCGCATCGGCGCGCATGAGCACGCAGGGCATGCCGTTGTCGATCAGGGTACAGGCGACGCTGTCGATCAGATCGACCGCGTTCGCTGTCGGCAGCAGCGCGCCGCACGACGAACCGGCGGTGTCGCGAAACTCCAGGGGCACGGGCGCGGCCGTCCCCGGCACGCCGTCGATCCGGGCCAAACCTTCATAGGTGACGCGCCCGCCCGGCGTGGCGACCGTGGCGACGGCCGTCTGCCCAGTGTTGACCATGAAGATGGAGACCGGCGTCTCTCCGTCCTTCGCCGCGACCAGTCCACGCTCGATGGCGAACGGGCCGACGCCCGCCAGCATGTTCCCGCAGTTCTGGGCATCGGTGACGATGGCCTGGTCCACGAAGACCTGGAGGAACAGATAGTTCACGTCGACGCCGTCGCGGGCAGGACGCGACACCACGGCGACCTTGGACGTCAAGGGATCGGCCCCGCCCATGCCGTCGATCTGGCGCGGATCGGGCGAGCCCATGACCCGCAGCAGGAAGGCGTCGCGCGCGGCGGTGTCGGCCGGCATATCGTCGGCCAGGAAGAAGGCCCCCTTGGAGGTGCCGCCCCGCATCCACATGCAGCGGACGCCTTCACTCATAGCGAAGGCCCATCGCCTCCAGCTTTGCGCGCATGTCGTAGATGTCGAGGCCCAGTTCCCCCGCCGCCAGCCGATCGCGCTTGGACGCCTCGTTGGCCTCGCGCGCCAGGCCTTTCTCCAGCACCGAGGCGGCATTGGCGCGACGCACGACGCAGACCCCGTCGTCGTCGGCCACGATCACGTCTCCCGCCTCGATCGACGCCCCGGCGCAGACGATAGGCACGTTCACATCGCCCAGGGTCGCCTTGATCGTGCCTTGCGCGAACACGGCGCGCGACCAGACCGGAAAGCCCATCTCGGTCAGGTCGCGGATGTCCCGAACGCCCGCGTCGATCACCAGCCCCCGACACCCCCTCGCCATGGCCGAGGTCGCCAAGAGGTCGCCGAAATAGCCGTCCTCGCAAGGCGAGGTCGGTGCCAGCACCAGGATGTCGCCGGGCTGCAACTGCTCGACGCCGACGTGCAGCATCCAGTTGTCGCCCGGGGGAGACGCGATGGTCACCGCCGAGCCCGCGATCCGCGCGCCGGAATAGATGGGCCGCATATGGGAGGCGAGCAGGCCGATGCGGCCCTGGGCCTCGTGCACCGTGGCGACGCCGAGGCGTGCGAGGCCGTCGATCACGGCGGCGTCCACGCGCGCGACGTTGGTCACAACCCGACCCGCCATTGATGCCTCCCTTTGCTAGATCCGCTCATGACGACGGGGGAGGGGACGGGGAATTCGCATTTGCGCCGAGCCGATAAGATTTTACGATAGGTTATGAGCGACCTGTCGCCGTTCGATCTGAACCTGCGCCACCTTCGCGCCCTGTCGGTGGTGATCGCACGCGGCAGCATGAGCCGGGCGGCCGAGACGGTCGGCTTGTCCCAGCCGGCCTTGACGCAGGGTCTGGCCAAACTGGAGCGGGCGCTGGACGTGCGTCTGCTGATCCGCCAGCCGGACGGTGTGCGCCCGACAGAGGCTGGTCAGGCGCTGGCAGAACGCGCCGACCGTGCCTTCCACCACATCGCCGAGGCCGCGCGTCAGGCGGGGCGCAGCGGCTTCGCCCGACCCGAGCGGCTGGTCACGGCGACACAGCTCCGAGCGTTTCTGGCGCTGGCGGACGCGGGTTCGTTCACGGCGGCGGCGCGGGCGACCGGACTCTCTCAACCGGGCCTGCACGCGGCGGTGCGTGACCTGGAGCAGATCTGCGCCGTGCCGATCGTGGAGCGCCAGGGACGCGGTGTCATCCTGACCCGCGCGGGGCGGCGGCTGGCGCGGGGCGCGCGGCTGGCGCGGTCCGAGATCGCCTCGGCCCTGGCCGAACTGCGGCCTGGCGCGGGCGGCGACCTCAATCGCATCACGGTCGGGGCCATGCCCCTGTCCCGCGCCGTACTGCTGCCGCGCGCCGTGGCGGGAATGGTGGCGGAGGAGCCGGGCTTCGTGGTCGACATCGTCGACGGGGCCTGGCGAGAACTGGTCGAACCCCTTCGAGACGGCGTCATCGACGTCATGGTCGGGGCCCTGCGTGATGAGGTTTCGGCCGATCTGGTTCAGAGGCCTCTTCTGGAGGATCGGCTGATGGTCGTGGGCCGCAAGGACCACCCGCTGGCGGGGGCAGCGAAGCCCAGCCGGGAGTCCTTGGCGGCTTATCCCTGGGTGATCGGACGACCGGGGTCGCCGCTTCGTCTGCTGTGGCAGACCCTGTTCGCCGACGGCCCGACGCCCGCCGCGCCGGTCGAGTGCGGCTCGGTCACGGCCATCCGGGGCATCCTGCGACAGAGCGACCTGCTGACCCTGCTGTCGCGCGATCAGGTGGCGCTGGAGATCGAGGCGGGTGTTCTGACCCCGATCGGCCCACCGCTCAGCCAGACGAGCCGGACCATCGGCCTGACCACGCGGGCGGACTGGCGGCCGACGCCGACGCAGGCCCGGTTCCTCGCGCGGCTCGAACAGGCCGGTGCTTCCATTCAGGAAAATGAATAGCCCTCGACCCATAGTGATTTGCGGATCGAGGGCCTCGCCGCGATAGGTCCGGCCCATGATGCAGCGCCTCGCCTTCATCGGCTTCGGGGAAGCGGCCTCGGCCTTCGCCGAGGGCTGGAGCGGCGTGTCCGCCCGTGCCTATGACCGCAAGACCGAGGCGGCCGGGACCCGTGCGGGCAAGTTGGCCGACTACGAGCGGTTCCGCGTCGCGGGATGTTCGACCGTGCTTCAAGCATTGTCGGACGCGCCTCTGATCCTGTCGCTGGTGACGGCGGATCAGGCGCTCGCCGCCGCACGATCCGCCGCCGCAGTCATCACGCCGGGCGCGCTCTACTGCGACATGAACAGCGTCGCGCCCGAGACCAAGCGCGCGGCGGCCGAAGCGGTCGAGGCGGCAGGGGGCCGCTATGTCGACGTCGCCGTCATGGCGCCGGTCCACCCCAAGCGTCGCGCGGCACCCCTGCTCATTTCCGGTCCGCATGCGGCGGAGGCGGCGCATGCCCTGACCGCCCTAGGCTTCGTCAGCATCCAGATGCTGGACGGCCCGGTGGGCGCGGCGGCGGCGGTGAAGATGATCCGCTCGGTCATGGTCAAGGGGATCGAGGCTCTCTCCGCCGAGTGCATTCTCGCCGCCGACCGCGCGGGCGTGACCGACGCTGTGATCGCCTCGCTGGACGCCAGTTCGCCGGGCAGCGACTGGCGCGGCCGCTTCGACTACAACCTCGACCGCATCCTGATCCACGGCCTGCGCCGCGCCGCCGAGATGGAGGAGTCGGCCAGGACCCTGGAAGGGCTCGGCGTCGAGCCGAGAATGACGCGCGGCACGATCGCCATCCAGCGCGACATGGGAGCGCGCGGCCTCGGCTCACCCGAAGGTCTGGAGGCCAAGCTGGAGCTGCTCGCCGACGCGCCTGACCGGGAGGACGCGGCATGAGCCTGATCATCGACTGCCACGGCCACTACACCACCGCCCCGCCGCAGCATGACGCCTGGCGCGACGCCCAGAAGGCGGCCTTCAAGTCCGGCGAGGCCCCGCCGCCCTATCCCGAGATCACCGATGACGAGATCCGCGAGACCATCGAGGCCAACCAGCTGCGCCTGTTGAAGGAACGCGGCGCGGACATGACGATCTTCAGCCCGCGCGCCTCGACCATGGCCCACCATGTCGGCGATGAGGCCGTCTCGACCGCCTGGGCGAGGGCGTCCAATGACCTGATCGCGCGGGTCTGTGGCCTATACCCGGAGACCTTCGCCGGGGTCTGCATGCTGCCGCAGAGCCCGAAGGCCGATCTTGCCGGCTCCATCGCCGAGCTGCGTCGCTGCGTCGAGGAGCTCGGCTTCATCGGCTGCAACCTGAACCCCGATCCCGGCGGCGGCCACTTCACCGCCCCGCCCCTGACCGACCGGTTCTGGTACCCCTTCTATGAGGCGATGGTGGAGCTGGACGTTCCGGCCATGATCCACGTCTCGGGCTCCTGCAATCCGGGCCTCCATGCGACCGGTGCCTTCTACATCGCCGCCGACACCATCGCCTTCATGCAGCTGATCCAGGGCGATCTGTTCAAGGACTTCCCGACGCTGAGGCTCATCATCCCGCATGGGGGCGGGGCGGTTCCCTATCACTGGGGGCGCTATCGCGGTCTGGCCGACATGCTGAAACAGCCGCCGCTGGAACAGCATCTGATGGACAATGTGTTCTTCGACACCTGCGTCTATCACCAGCCCGGCGTCGACCTGCTGACCCAGGTCATCGAGACGCCGAACATCCTGTTCGGGTCCGAGATGGTCGGGGCCGTGCGCGGCATCGACCCTCGCACCGGCCACTACTTCGACGACACCAAACGCTACATCGACAACGCCCCGATCACGGACGCCCAGCGTCACGCCATCTTCGAGGGCAACGCCCGGCGCGTCTTCCCCCGCCTCGACGCCAAGCTGAAGGAGAGAGGGCTATGACCGCGCCCCGCGACATCCACGCCTATCTGGCCGAGATGGAAGACATCCCTGGCACCAAGGTGTTCACGGCCGCCCGCGCGCGCCAAGGCTATCACCTGAACCAGTTCGCCATGAGCCTGATGAAGGCCGACAACCGCGAAGCCTTCAAGGCCGACGAGCGGGCCTACCTGGACCGCTGGCCGATGACCGAGGACCAGAAGCAGGCGGTTCTCGACCGCGACTTCAATCGCTGCCTGGAGCTGGGCGGCAACATCTATTTCCTGGCCAAGCTGTTCTCGACCGACGGCAAGAGCTTCGCCCAGGCCGTCTCGACGATGACCGACATGAGCTTCGAGGACTACACCGCCATGATGATCGCCGGCGGCCGCTCGCCCGTCGGCGTCCGCTCGATCAAGGAGAAATACTGATGGCCCGCATCACCGCAGGCGTGGCCTGCAGCCACATCCCGGCCCTGGGCGTCGCGGTCGATCTGGACAAGACCGAGGAGGCCTACTGGAAGCCCGCCTTCGCCGGCTTCGACTGGACCCGCGACTGGGAAAAGGCCGAGAAGCCCGACGTCGTCATCCTGGTCTTCAACGACCATGCGACGGCCTTCGACATGAAGTTCATTCCGACCTTCGCCATCGGCTGCGCCGAGAGCTTCACCCCGGCCGACGAGGGCTGGGGCCCGCGTCAGGTCCCGGTCGTGGAGGGTCATCCGGACCTCGCCTGGCACATCGCCCAGAGCTGCATCCTGGACGAGTTCGACATGACCATCATCAATGAGATGGAGGTCGACCATGGCCTGACCGTCCCGCTGTCGATGATGTTCGGCAAGGTCGATACATGGCCGTGCAAGGTCATCCCTGTGGCCGTGAACGTCGTCACCTATCCCCCGCCGTCGGGCAACCGCTGCTGGGCCCTCGGCGAGGCCATCCGCCGGGCGGTCGAGAGCTATCCCGAGGACCTGAACGTCCAGGTCTGGGGCACGGGCGGCATGAGCCACCAGCTTCAGGGCCCACGCGCCGGCCTGATCAACAAGGAATGGGACAACCGCTTTCTGGATCAGCTGTCGGGCTCGACCGACGCGCTGCGTCACATCCCGCACATCGAATATCTGCGCGAGACCGGCTCCGAGGGCATCGAGATGGTCATGTGGCTGATCATGCGCGGGGCCATGGGAAGAACGACCGAGCAGCTGCACCGCCACTATCACGTCCCGGCCTCCAACACCGCCGTGGGTCACATCGTGCTGCGGCCTGTCGCGGAGGTCGTCGCCGCCAACGACAGCCAGGGCGTCGCCGCATGAAGATCGCGCTCGCCGGTGCCGGTGCCTTCGGCGAAAAGCACCTGGACGCGCTCGCCCGGATCGACGGGGTCGAGGTCGTCAGCCTGGTCGGCCGGACGCTGGAGGCCACGCAGAAGGTCGCCGGGAAGTACGGCATCGGCCTGGCCACGACCGTGCTGGACGAGGCCCTGGCCCAGCCTGGCCTCGACGCCGTCATCCTGGCCACGCCCACCCAGCTGCATGCCTCGCAGGCGATCGCCTGCCTGAACGCCGGCAAGCATGTGCAGGTCGAGATCCCGCTGGCCGACAGCCTGGCCGATGCCGAAGCGGTCGCCGCCCGCGCCGTCGAGACCGGTCTGGTCGCCATGGTCGGCCACACCCGGCGCTTCAATCCCAGTCACCAGTACATCCACAACCGCATCCAGGCCGGCGAGCTGTCGATCCAGCAGATGGATGTGCAAACCTATTTCTTCCGGCGGACCAACATCAACGCCAAGGGAGAGCCGCGCTCCTGGACCGACCACCTCTTGTGGCACCATGCGGCCCATACGGTCGATCTGTTCGCCTGGCAGGCCGGACCGATCGTTGAGGCCCACGCCATGCAGGGCCCGATCCATCCGGACCTGGGCATCGCCATGGACATGTCGATCCAGCTGAAGGCCGAGAGCGGCGCGATCTGCACCCTGTCGCTCAGCTTCAACAACGACGGGCCGCTGGGCACCTTCTTCCGCTACATCTGCGACAACGGCACCTGGATCGCGCGATACGACGACCTGGTGACGGGCCGCGAAGAAGCCGTCGACCTGACGGGCGTCGCGGTATCGTCGAACGGCATCGAGCTGCAGGACCGCGAGTTCGTTTCGGCCATCCGCGAGGGCCGTGAACCCCGCGCCAGTGTCGCTCAGGTCTTGCCCTGCTACCGCGTGCTGGGATCGCTGGAGAAGCAACTCGCGGGCTGAAGCTAGGGCAGGGGTTCGGGCCGGAAGTCCGGGTCGATCCGGCAGGTCTCGCCGTGCCGCGCCCGGGCGTCCTCGCACAGGGCCACCACGGCCTGCGGCGTCGGTCGCTCGCCGTCATCCAGCCAGCGGTCGAGCGCCCTCAGCAGGGCGACATATTGGGGCGCGTTCAGCCGGCTGTGCACCGTCTCGGTGGTGTAGAACTGCGCCAGCAGATCGCTGCGGCCCGCTTTCCCGACCGTCTCGGCATAGCTGCCCGAATGTTCGACGAAGACCGTCGGATCATAGCGCGCGTGCAGGGTCACGGTCGGCACGATGATCTGCCCGGTCGGATCGGCATCATAGGCCAGGGCAGCCACGGCTGCGGGATCGGCGGCGAACCTCTGGACCCCCTGGTTCAGCGCGGCGTCGTCGTCCGATCCACGATAGGTGCGTCCTGTGTTGTCGAACGGATTGCCTCCGTCCAGCCGCACCCAGACCAGGTCCTGGAACAGGTTGGTCGCCCAGGCCAGGTGGCCCAGCAGATGCCCTTCCTCCAGCCCGGTGACCGAGCGGATGTTGCGCAGGTGCCCACGTTGCTCGGGCGTCCGCTCGGCGTCGGGCAGGCCGACCCCCGTGCAGGCTTGCAGCCGGGCCGACAGCTCGGCGCGGGTCATGGATGCGCCTTCGGGCAGGCCCTGCCACAGAGGATACTGGACCTCGTCAGGCCGCGGGTGATTGGCGCAATAGACCTGATAGACCGCCCGCAGATCGGCGCGAAAACCATAGGCCCGGGTGCCGCCTCCAAGCACGCCACTGGTCAGCAGGACGCCATCGTAGTTGCGCGTCCCGTCCGTCGCGACGGCGTAGAGCTCAGCCGCCTTGGCCGCGACATTGCCGCCCCAGGACTGACCGTGCAGCAGGGTACGTTCGGGCTTGCCCCACTGATCCCAGACGATCTGGCGCAGCTGATCGGTGTCCTCGGCCGCCATCCGCACGCCATAGCCGCCGCGCCGATAGGTGGACCCGGCCCAGGCATAGCCCTCGGCCACCATCATGGAGAACCGGTCCAGATCCTCCTCCGGTTCGCCCCGCTCCGGGTCACCCGTGCGCGGGCCTCCGTGGGCGTGGAGGATCAGCTGGCCGTTCCAGTCCGCGGGCCGGGCATACCAGTACCAGGCACCGCTTTCCGCGCGACCCGACCAGCAGCGGGTGCCGGACGGCAGGCTGTCCGGGCAGGTCTCCGCGCGCGGCGTCTCGACCTGGGCCAGCGCCGGAGCGGCGGCTGCCAGGCCTCCCGCCGCCGCCAGGGCGACGAGACAGACCAGACGCGCGCGGAGGGCTTTCACCGGCTCAGAACTCCTTGGAAACCGTGGCGTACCAGTAGCGGCCATAGGGGCGATAGAGCGACCCCAGATAGCCGGACGACGACAGCGGCGGGGCCTCGTCGGTGATGTTTCTGGCCCCCACGCGGATACGGCTGTCCGAGGCCCAGCCCTGTGCGCCTTCCCATTCGTACTGAACGTACAGGTTGCCGGTCAGCTGGCTCTCGACCTCCCACGGCACGCCCGCCGTCGACAGCAGGTCGGTGTCGTCCACCGCGCTGATGTACTGGGTGAAGGCCCCGACTTGCCAGGGTCCCTGCGACCAGGTCAGCGAGCCCGAGACCCGCCATTCCGGCCGCCCGTTCTGGGCCAGCAGGTCGCTGGTTTCCGACAGGGGCGTCGCAGCGTTGATCAGGCCCGCGTCGCGGGCCTCTTCCAGGGCGTCGACCGCCGGACCCGCGTCGCGTCCGAAGGCGATCAGCTTGGCGGCGTTCAGGTTCAGGCGGAAATTGCCGATCGGCGTGTCGCGCAGCCGCCAGATCAGGCCCAGGTCCATCCCTTCGACGTCCTGCGGCAACAGGTTCACGAACCGGTCGCTGATGGAGACGATCACGCCCGCCGGCGCGATGCCGGTCCCGGCGAACAGGGCGATGTCGTCGGCGTTGGGCGCGGCGCGGGTGACCAGCGGGTTCGATCCGCCCTGCACCCGGTCGAGATAGTCCTGGACCACGGCGTTGCGCGCCCCGAACAGGCCGACGATCTTCTCCTGCTGGATGCGCCAGCGATCGATCGTGAAGGTGAAGTCACCCCAGGCTTCGGGCAGGAACTGCGGCTGGAACACCAGACCATAGGACGAGTTGGTGCTCTCCTCCGGCTCCAGATCCGGGTTGCCGGAGACCAGCAGGGAGGCGCCCTGGGCGCGCGCGCAGGCTCCGAAGGTGGCGATCCGCCCGGCGCGCAGGTCCGCCTCGCAGCGGATGTAGTCGGGGTTGGTCGCCAGACGGCCGTAGGTGGCGGTGTTGACCTGCTCCAGGTTCGGCGCGCGGAAGCCCTCGGAATAGGAACCGCGCAGCCGCAGCCCGTCGAAGATATCCCACGACGCCGCGATCTTGGGCTTGGCCACGTCGCCGAAGTCAGAATAGTGCTCGGCCCGGCCCGCGATCTGGACGTTCAGCTCGCGCACCAGGGGGATGTTCATCTCGGGCGAGACCACCGGAATGGCGAACTCGACATAGGCCGAGGCGACGGTGCGGTCGCCTTCGGTATCCGGGTTCTGGCTGACGGCGATGACGTTGCTGAGCGAGACCGCGCCGGTGACCGCGTCCACGAAGGGATTGGTGCCGTCCAGGTTGGAATCGCGGTCGTCGCTCTGGGTCTCGCGGCGCGCCTCAAGACCGAAGGCGACGCCGACATTGCCGGCCGGCAGGGCGAACAGGTCGGGCCGCGAGACCTTGAAGTCCCACTGGGTCAGGGTGGTCCGAGACTCCCGCTTCAGCCGGAAGGTGATGGCGTCGATCGCCACCTGGGAGCTGGGCGTGCAGTCGCCAAAGCTGGTCTGGTTCACGCAGCCGCCGTTGAACGGGTTGTAGGCGTCCGGCGTCGACAGGGCGAGCGAGGCCTGCAGCGCCGAGGTGTTGACCGCGTCGGACTCGTCGACCGCCTCCGCCTCGGAATAGAGCAGCGCCGTCTCCCAGTCGAAGCCGCGCCACTCGCCGCGCAGCCCGCCCAGCAGGCGCGCCTGATAGTTGGTCACGTCGACGCCCTGATAGCCCGCGTCGACGAAGCGGTACTGGTTGAGTCGCACGGGCAGACCGGCGGCGGGGACGTTGGTCAGTCCGGGGATGCGGTTCGGATTGACCGTGCCGTTGGCGAAGGTCACTGGCCCGAACGGGTTCCAGTAGTTCGAGGCCGGGATCACCAGGGTATTCAGGTTGATGACCGGGGGCTGCACGCGCTGGGTATCGGCCGTGTAATAGCCGATCTCGCCGAAGGCCGTGACCGAATCGCTCAGCTCATAGTGACCGGCGATGAAGACGTTCAGTCGCTGGGTGTCGGGCTGAACTGTCGTGCCCGGCGCCGTGTCGAAGCGCAGCTCGCGCTGGACGCCGTTGAAGTTCAGAGCGCCCGAGCCCAGGCAGACGTCACCGTTCGGCACCAGACATCCGGCCAGGGCCGTCGGCTGGATATGGAAAGCTCCGGCCGCCGTGGTCAGGGCCTGGGTGCCGCGCCGGATCGTGCCCGGTCCGTTGACGACCGCCAGGTTGGCCCAGGCGCCGCGGGTGTTGCGGAAGTCCGGCGTCAGGCTGGAGGCATAGTCTGGCTCGTTGGCGAACAGCGGACGCAGGTTGTCGGTCGCCGTGAAGTCCTGGTCCTCGGCCCGCAGCGCGGTCCGGTCGGTGTAGTCGATGAAGGCCGAGATGTTGCCGCGCTCGAAATCCTTGCCGGCGAAGATGCCCAGGTTGAACTCGCGCAGGTGGGTGCCCTCCGCGCCGCCGTACTGGCTGGTGATGCGCAGGCCGTCGAAGTCGTCCTGGAGCACCGTGTTGACCACGCCGGCCACGGCGTCCGCGCCGTAGATGGCGGCCGCGCCGTCCAACAGGACTTCCAGTCGCTCCAGCCCCGATACCGGGATGGCGTTGGAGTTGTAGCTCAGCACCGGAACCGTACCGGTGTCCGAGGTTCCCTGGCTGGTCGGGTGCTGGACGATGCGGCGGCCGTTCAGCAGCACCAGGGTGTTGCCGACGCCCAGCGAGCGCAGGTTGACCGAGTTCACGTCGCCGCGCGCCGCGTTGGAGGTCTGGGGGTTGTTGGCCGCGCTGAACAGAACGTCGCCCATCTGGGGGATGGTTCGCAGCAGATCGTCGCCGTTGACCGCGCCGGTGGCCAGGATCTGCTCCTCGCTCAGCACCGTCACCGGCAGGGCCGCCGTCACGTCCGCGCCCCGGATCTGGGAGCCGACGACCACGATGTCGTCGACGGACGACGTGTCCTGCCCGGTCTCGCTTCGGTCGGCCTGGGCCTGGGCGGCCGGCGACAGGGCTGTGCTCTGGTCCGTCGTCTGGGCCAGGGCCGGGCCGGCGAATGCCAGCAGGCCTGTGATGGCCGTCGTGGCCAGCATGGTGGTCCGGGTCTTCATGATGGTGGTCCTCCCCTTTGTCGTTTTTGATTGGTCGTGTCGGACGTCAGTCCTTGGCGATGACGAGATCGTCGCCGGGCCCGGCGGCCGGATCGGCCTCGGCCGCCAGGGGCCTGGGCTGTCCGTTGAGGGCTTCGGCCAGGGCGTCGCGATCCAGCGCGCCCTCCCAGCGGGCGACCACCAGGGTCGCCACGGCGTTGCCGATGAAGTTGGTCAGGGCCCGGCACTCGCTCATGAAGCGGTCGATGCCCAGGATCAGCGCCATGCCCGCGATCGGCACGTCGGGCACCACCGCCAGCGTCGCCGCCAGGGTGATGAAGCCTGCGCCCGTGATGCCGGCCGCACCCTTGGAGCTCAGCATGGCGACCAGCAGCAGGGTCACCTGCTGCCACAGCGTCAGCTCGATGTTCAGCGCCTGGGCGATGAACAGGGCCGCCATGGTCATGTAGATGTTGGTGCCGTCCAGATTGAACGAGTAGCCGGTCGGCACGACCAGGCCGACGACCGACTTGGACGCCCCCGCGCGCTCCATCTTCTGCAGCAGGCTGGGCAGGGCGGCCTCGGACGACGAGGTCCCGAGCACCAGCAGCAGTTCTTCCTTCAGGTAGCGGATCAGCTTCAGAATCGAGAAGCCGTTGGCGATCGCGACCAGTCCGAGGATGCCGACGACGAAGATGGCCGAGGTCAGATAGAAGGTGGCGACCAGGGCGATCAGGTTGATCACCGAGGCGATCCCATAGGCCCCGATGGTGAAGGCGAACGCTCCGAACGCCCCGATCGGCGCGGCTTTCATGACGATGGCCACCAGCTTGAAGAAGGCGGTCGATACCGATTCCAGCAGGTTCAGGACCGGCTTGCCGGCGTCCCCGACCATGGCCAGGGCCAGTCCGAACAGCACCGACACGAACAGCACCTGAAGGATGTTGCCGGTCGAGAAGGCGCTGACGAAGGTGTCGGGAATGACGCCTAGCAGGAAGCCGACCACGGTCGTCTCGTGGGCGGCGGTCGAGTATTGCGACACCGCCCCGGCGTCGAGCGAGGCCGGGTCGATGTTCAGCCCCCGGCCCGGCTGGACCAGGTTGGCCACGATCAGGCCGACGATTAGCGCCAGCGTCGAGAACACCAGGAAATAGGCGAAGGCCTTGGCCGCCACGCGACCGACCTTGCCGATGTCGCGCATGCCCGCGATGCCGACCACGATGGTCAGGAAGATCACCGGGGCGATGACCATCTTCACCAGCTTGATGAAGCCGTCGCCCAAAGGCTTCAGGCTCTCGCCGAACTCCGGGAAGAAGTGGCCGATCAGGCCGCCCAGCAGGATGGCACCCAGCACCTGGACATAGAGATGAGAATACCAGGGGCCGCGATGCCCCCGGGTGCCGTCCTGATGCGCCGTGATCTGCATACGCCCTCCGCCGCCGTCGCGGCCGTCGTTTCCCGGAGCGGTCTGACGCCGCCTAGGGCCTCAGTCTGAACGCTGAACGATGAAGCGCAATCATGATGCAGGTCTTGAGCAAAGCATTGATAAAAAACAGATGTTTCGATGGTCGATAGGAGTCTTGTGCGATTTTTCGGACAGGGGCTGGCTATTTTGTGCGGATTTCCACACAGTCTGGCGATGTTCGCCCCGGGCATCATGAAGGTTCGCGATCGCCTCGCGCGGCCGACGACGGCCCCTTGGATCGCGCTCGTCGCGATCTGGCTGGCGGTCGCGGTTCTCGCGATGATCGGCGCCGCCGAGCTGGCCCGGCGCGACGCTCTGGCAGAGCTGCGAAGGCAGGCCGTGGCCAATGCCGACCTTCACGCCGCGGTGCTGCGCAGCGAGCTGGAAAAGCAGCGATCCGTGCCCGTCGTCCTGGCCCAGGACCCTGAGATCGCCGCCCTCGCGGCCGACCCCGGCCCCGACCGCGCCGCCCGGGTCAGCGCCAAGCTGGAGGGGCTCGCGCTCCAGACCCGTGCGGCTGCCCTCTATGTCCTGAATGCCGAGGGCCTGGCTGTCGCGGCCAGCAACTGGCGCGAGCCGACCAGCTTCGTCGGATCGAACTATGCGTTCCGGCCCTATTTTACCCAGGCGATGGCGAACGGCGAGGCCGAGTTCTTCGCCCTCGGCACCGTCAGCGGACGCCCGGGCCTGTATCTGGCCCGCGCGATCGGCCCGGCCTCGGCCCGGATCGGTGTGGTCGTCGTCAAGGTCGAGTTCGACGCGCTGGAGGCCGCCTGGCGCGACACGGGCGAGCCCGCCTTCGTCACCGACGGCCGGGGCGTCGTCCTTGTGACGAGCGAACCCGACTGGCGCTTTCGCCGCAGCCGCGCCCTGACCGCCGCCGAGCGTCGCGATATCCTGGCGGATCAGACTCTGAGCGGGCAGGCGCTGGCCCCGCTGCCGTTCGAGGGCGAGCCGGGTCGGGTCGTTCGTATCGCGGAGGGGCCACAGGCCGGCGAATGGATGCTGGCCGAGACCGCGACCGACACGCCGGGCTGGACATTGCGCCTGCTCGACCCGGTCGACCGCGCCATCACCGGCAGCACGACCAATTCCCGCGTCATCGCCCTGCTCGCCGTGACTCTGCTGGCAGTCGCCGCCGGGGTCCTGCTGCGTCGGCGTCAGCAGGCGGCGGCGCGTGCGCTGGCCGAGGAGGCGGCCCGCGCCGATCTGGAGCGGCGCATCGACGAACGAACTCTCGAACTGCGCGACGCCAATAGTCGGCTCAGCAGCGAGATCGAGGAGCGCCGCCGCGCCGAGGCCAGCCGCGAGGTCCTGCGCGAGGAACTGGTCCAGGCCAACCGCCTGGCCACACTCGGCCAGATCGCCGCCGGGGTCGCCCACGAGATCAACCAGCCCGTCGCGGCCATCCGCACTCACGCGGACAGCGCAGGGGCCTATCTGGACCGGGGCGACGCGGACGGCGTCAAACGCAACCTGGACCGCGTGTCTGACCTGACCGGCCGGATCGGTACCATCACCGACGAACTGCGGGCGTTCTCGAGAAAGGCCACCGGGCCGGTTTCAGCGGTTTCGCCCACAGCCGCCATCGACTCGGCCCTGCTGCTGATCGGGCACCGTCTGCGCGACGCGGGCATGCGCCTTGTCCGGTCTGAAGCCACGGATACGCGGGCGATGGCGGACCCGGTCCGGCTGGAACAGGTGATCGTCAATCTGATCCAGAACGCCTTCGAGGCCATGATCGAAGACCAGACGACCGATCCGACCGTGACGATCGACATTGTCCAGAACGCCGGGTGGGTGGAGATCGTGATCGCCGACAACGGGCCCGGCATCGACCCGGCCGTCGCCGCCACCCTGTTCACTCCGTTCGTGACGACCAAGGGTCAGGGCCTGGGCCTGGGGCTGGTGATCTGTCGCGACATCATCGCCGGGTTCGGCGGCGAACTGGGGTTGCGACCGTCCGCCCAGGGCGCCGCCTTCGCCATCACCCTCAGGGCCGCGTCTTGACCTTCGCCCGGCCGCTCGGCGTGACCCTGGTCGATGACGACCAGGATTTTCGCGCCGCTCTCGCGGAGCGCCTGCGCCTCGCGGGGCTGGAGGTGCGGGATTTCGCCTCGGCCGAGGCCGCCCTGGGTGCCCTGGATCGCGACTACCCCGGGGTGGTGGTGACGGACCTGAGGATGCCGGGTCTCGACGGGCGGGGTCTGCTGACCCGGCTTCAGGCTATCGACGCCGATCTGCCCGTGGTGATGATCACAGGTCATGGCGACATCGCCGACGCGGTCGAGGCGCTGCGTCAGGGGGCCTACGATTTCGTGGCCAAGCCGTTCGACTTCGCCCGCCTGAACGAGAGCTTGGGGCGCGCGCTCGAGAAGCGCGGCCTGGTGCTCGACAACCGGGCTCTTGCGCGCGCGGTCGGCGAGGCCCGACCCGAGACCACCCTGCTAGGCACCAGCCCGGCCATCGTCCGTCTTCGCGCCGTCATCGACCAGATCGCCGACGCCGACATGGACGTGTTGATCGAGGGGCCCACCGGGACCGGCAAGGAGGTCGTAGCCCGGGCGCTTCACGACGGTGGCCGACGGCGCGTCCACCGCTTCGTCGCGGTCAACTGCGGGGCACTGCCGGACGGGCTGATCGAGACCGAGCTGTTCGGATCGGAGCCGGGGGCCTTCGCGGGGGCGCTGCGTCGTCGGATCGGCCTGGTGGAACAGAGCCATCGCGGCACTCTGTTTCTGGACGAGGTCGAGAGCCTGTCGCCCTCGGCCCAGGTGGCGCTGCTGCGGGTGATCGAACAGCGAGAGGTCCAGCCGGTCGGGGCCGATGCGGCCCGCACGCTGGATCTGCGCATCCTCGCCGCCTCGAAGGTCGATCTCGCCGACGCGGTCGCGGCCGGCCGGTTCCGCGACGATCTCTACTACCGGCTGAACGTCGTCGAATTGCGGGTGCCGCCTCTGATCGAGCGCCGCGAGGACATTCCCCTGTTGTTCGCCCACTTCCTGGCGCGAGCGGCCAAGGCGCAGGGCATCGAGCCGCCGCTCCCGACGGCCGCGGTTCATGAGCGCCTGATCCGACATGACTGGCCCGGCAATGTCCGCGAACTGGCTCACTATGCCGATCGCGCGGCCCTCGGCCTGATCGACGTCCCCGCCCCCAGTTCGGCCGCGGCACCTGAAGCGTCCGGGGCCCTGGCCGCCCGCATGGATCGGTTCGAGAAGAGCGTGCTTCAGGACGCGCTCGTGCGTCACAATGGGTCGGTCGCCGCCGTGTCCGGGGACCTGCGTCTCCCGCGCAAGACTCTCTACGACAAACTGGCCCGCCACGGCCTCAGCCCGTCGCGGTTCCGCCTTGCGTCCAGAGCAGGAGGGGAGCGCGAGTGGCGGACAGAGAGGGATTCGAACCCTCGGTAGGCTTTCACCTACACACGCTTTCCAAGCGTGCGCGATCGACCACTCCGCCACCTGTCCGTTTCACCACGCGGGCGATCCGTCCCGGGAGGTCGCCCCGGGGAGGGCAGGCTGATAGAACAGCCCGGCGGTAACGGCAAGCGCGACGCTGGCGAACCTGTCAGGCACCGCCCATATGGCCATCATGTCCCTCCTGTCCCGGATCGCTTCGATGCTGAGCCAAAAGACCACCCTGCCCACCGCCGACACCGCCCTGCCGGGCCGCCGGACCGAAATGCCGACCGACGAAGTTCATTTCGTCAGCGGCCGTCCGCTGAAGGGGCCCCATCCCGAGGGGTTCGAGATGGCCATCTTCGGCATGGGCTGTTTCTGGGGCGTGGAACGGATCTTCTGGCAGCTGCCGGGCGTCTGGGTGACCTCGGTCGGCTATTCCGGTGGCATCACCCCCAACCCGACCTATGAGGAGACCTGCACCGGCCGCACCGGTCACACCGAGGTCGTGCAGGTCGTCTTCAATCCGAATGAGATCAGCTACGCCGAACTGCTGAAGGCTTTCTGGGAAAACCACGATCCGACCCAGGGGATGCGCCAGGGCAACGACGTCGGCTCGACCTACCGCTCGGCCATCTATTGGCTGAACGACGTGCAGCGACAGGAGGCCGAGGCCTCGCGCGACGCCTATCAGGCGGCGCTGGCGAGGGCGGGACGTGGCCAGATCACGACCGAGATCGCGCCGGCCGGGCCCTACTATTTCGCGGAAGCTTATCACCAGGGCTATCTGGCCAAGAACCCGAACGGCTACTGCGGCATCGGCGGCACCGGCGTGGTGTGCCCCATCGGCCTTGATCTTGGTCGCGACGCCGAGTCGTCGCTCCGTGGCGTCGACGCCTGATCGCGGCGGGCTGATGGACCGGGACGGGATCGGCAAGGTCTGCCTGGCCCTGCCCGGGGCCACGCTGGATCACCCCTTTGGCGAGCATCACGACGCCTATCGCGTCGGTGGCAAGATGTTCGTCATGGTGGGAGAGCAGGGCGGGGTGTCGTTCAAGGTCTCCGACATCGCCTATGAAATCCTGACCGAGACGGGCCGGGCGCGGCCGGCTCCCTATCTGGCACGGGCCCAATGGGTGAACCTGCCCGATCCGTCGGCCTGGGACGCCGACGAACTGGCCGAGCATTTCGCCATCGCGCACCGAATCGTGGCCGGCAAACTGACCCGCAAGGCCCGGGCCGATCTCGGGATCGCTTAGCCGCAGAGACCGAAGAACCGCTCGACCTGGGTCGCCGATCCTGGCTGGGGCACATAGACCGCGCGCTCGCCGTCCATCCATTGGGCGATCCAGCCCAGCTGGCGGAACCTCTGCAGCACCGGCGTGTCCGCCTCGACCGTGGCGGTCAGCAGGTCGCCGTCGTGCAGTTGCGAAGGCTCTCCCTCTGCGGGGAACCGCTCGGTCTCGCCGCCGGATTCCAGATAGATCTCGCGCATCCCCGACTTGCCGAGCGCGACCAGATCGACCTTCCCCGTGCCCGCCGAGCAGTCGAGGCCCAGCTTGAGGTCGTCCGAGGCCTCAACGCCATAGGCCAGGCGCGCCATGCCGCTGTCCTGGCTCAGGAACCAGTCGTAGCCGGGCGTGGGATCGGGCGACGCCGTGGTGATCGGCGTGGGGGTGACCGGCGAGACGTTCGCGCACGCCGCGGTCATCCCGGCCAGGCCAAGGGTCCCGAGCCAGATCCAGCGCATCGCGAACTCTCCCCGCATCAGCCGCCGCAAAGCTCTGCGAACCGCCTCAGCTTGGCAAGATGCGCCGGCTGAACCTCGACGGAGTGCGACCGCCCGGCAACAGCCACCGAAAGGTCGCCGGTGAGCACGAACTGACCGAACACCGGGTGGTCCGAGCGGATGGCGATACGGCTGTGGTCGGAGACCGCGACGCTCTCGGTCTGGGCGGTCGCATCGCCGCTGGACAGGATCGCGACGCCAGGAGCCGCACCGGCCTCGTACAGATCCAGCCGTGCCACGCCCGAACCGGGTTCGCATTCCAGAACAGACCTGAGCTGCGGCGTATCAGGGACCTCGTGGGCGAGCACCAGGGGACCTTCACCCTCGTAGAGGGTCCAGGTCCAGCCGCCCTGGATGGCCAGCGCGCTGAGCGCGATCGGCAGCCAGTTCATGGTTCGTCGCCCCCTCGTCGGGCGATCAGGCGCGCCCGGCCCCGCAATAGGACAGAAAATCGCCCACGAGGCGACGTTCTTCTCGTCCTGCGTCGATGCGGAAGCGGCCCGCGTCACCGGTGACGGTCAGTTGGCCCCGCTCGGCGAGACGACGCAGGCCGGGGTCGTTGACCGAGACCAGGGTCTCGTCCGCCAGCCCGCCGGACAGGGGATCCAGCGGCTGGGCGCCCAAACGGGTCCGGATGAGCCGCGCCCCCTCCAGTCGGACGTCGCTGTAGACGGTGGCCAGCGCCTGGCCCGGCGCGCAGGTGACCATCAGGGCCAGCTGGTCGGAGTTCGGCACGCCGTAGGCCAGCTTGGCCAGGCTGCCTTCGTGATGCAGGGTCCAGCTCATCGTCGGCTCGGTCATCTCGGGTTCGGACGCGGCGCCTTGCGACTGGGCCGCGAAGGCGACCAGACCGAGCGCGGCGGCGGCGGGAAGCAGAACCTTGAACATCACCAGAACCTTATGTCTGGTGGGCAAACGCTGCTCGACGTTAACGGTTCACGGCTCAGCTTGACGATGGGTCTCGCGTCGCCCGCTTCAACGTCCCCAAAGCCCGCGCTCAAGCAGCGAGACGCCGCGCGTCGAGCGATAGCGCCCTTAAAGCCGCGCTCAAGCAGCGAGACGCCGCGCGTCGAGCGATAGCGCCCCTAGAACGGAGAGAACCGCTCCACCAGGCTCTGGGCCGCGGGCGTCGCCTGCACCCGGCTGATGTCGCCGCGCCCGCCATAGCTGATGCGCGCCTCGGCGATCTGGGTGTGGGCGATGGTGTTGGCGCTGGAAATGTCCTCCGGCCGCACGATGCCGGCGACGGTCAGTTCGCGCAGTTCGCGGTTGGTGCGCACTTCCTGCCGACCCTGGATGACCAGGTTGCCGTTCGACAGGATGTCGGTCACGACGGCGGCGATGGTCAGGTCGACGCGCTCGGCCCGGCTGACCGACCCCGTGCCGTTGGCGTTCGAGGAGCCTTCGACCCCGACCAGGGCCTGAGGGTCGAACCCGCCCGGGAAGGCGCGGCCCAGGCTGTTCTCCAGCCCGAAGAAGTTGGTCACCCCGCCGGTGATGTCGTTGGTGCGGCTGCGGTTGGTGGTGTTGGAGGTCTGCGCCCGGTCGTCGATGCGGATCGAGACCGTCAGGATGTCGCCGATGTTCCTGGCCCTCTGGTCGCCGAAGAAGGCGCGGGCCCCCGTGCGCCACAGGGAGTTGGCGCTGGCCGAGCGCGGCTGGGGCGCGGCCTGGTAGGCCTGGGTCACCGGCACCAGCTGGGCGGGATAGCCGATGGGGGCCAGTTCGGGACCGCGCACCGTCTCGACGACGGTGGAGCACGCCCCGAGGCTCAGAGCCGAGGCGGCGAGGGCGGCGAGGACGGCGGGCTTACGCATGACGGGATCTTTCTACCGGACGGCGGCGAACTGACTGGAACGGACGGCCTGGGCCTGAGGCCCAGCGACGGCGCGGCCGGGACCGGAGGCGACGGCCTCGATCGTTCGGCCCGACGTCAGATTGGTGATGGCCACGACTTCGCCGACGGCGGCGCCCCTCTGGGCGCGGCCGGTGACGGTCAGGGTCACGCCGCCGGACACGAAGGCCACCTGAACGGTGTCGTTGCGGGCGATGACCTGGGGGCGGGCCAGGTCGCGGGCCCCGACCACGGCCCCGGCGCGCAGGGCCCGGCGCGCGGACAGGCCGATGACCTCCTCGGCGTCGGACGGGCCACCACCGGTCGCCAGATGGCTCTGAACGTCGGTCCAGACCACGTCCTGGGGCTGGATGACATCCCCGGCGGCGATGTTGCGGGCATAGGTCAGCACGGCGGCGGTCGCGCCCGCCACCGCTGCGGGCCGCATCGTCGTGCCGGCGGGCGTCGCGGTCGCGGCCGGCGCTCCAGGAGCCAGGAGCGCATGGCGAACCACGACCCGGCGCAGGTTCTGCGGGTTGGCCCATTGCAGGCCCGACCGGGCCGCGAGCGCCTGAAGCTGTCCGGCCTCGAACACGACCGAGGGCCCGGCGCGGCTGGCCACGATGACGCCAGAGGCCGCGCCCGCGCCGTCGAAGATGTCGCCCAGCGTCACTCGTCCGTCGTCGTCGATGGGGTTGGCGCGCAGGGTGACCGGACCGGCCAGGGCGGGACCGGCGCTCAGCGCGAGGGCGGCGATGAGGGGCAGGGCTCTCATGGCTTAGCTCTTCACCTGGGCCGAGACGCTCATCATCTCGTCGGCGGTGGTGATGACCTTGGAGTTCATCTCATAGGCGCGCTGGGCGATGATCAGGGCGCTGATCTCGGTCACGGCATCGACGTTGGACGCCTCGGTATAGCCCTGCAGCAGCTGGCCGAAGCCGTCCTCGCCCGGGATGCCGACCGTGGCCGGGCCCGAGGCGGCGGTCTCCAGCAGCAGGTTGTCGCCGATGGCTTCCAGCCCCGCCTCGTTGAAGAAGGTGGCCAGCTCCAGCTGCCCCACGATCTGGGCCTCGGGCGATCCGGCCGAGACGACCTGGACCTGTCCGGTCTTGGAGATGGCGACGTCGATGGCGTCCTGCGGGATGGTGATGGCCGGCTCGACTGCATAGCCGTCCTCGGTCACCAGCTGGCCCTCGCCGTTCAGCGAGAAGTTCCCCGCCCGGGTGAAGCCGATCTCGCCCGACGGCAGGGTGATCTGGAGATATCCGCGCCCGTCGATGGCGACGTCGTAGCGGTTGTTGGTCTGCTGGGGCGTGCCCTGTTCGGTGATGCGGTAGACGCTGCCTGCTTTCACGCCGAGACCGACCTGGATGCCGGTCGGGACGACGGTGCCCTGGCTGGAGGACTGAGCCCCCATCCGCTCGACGTTCTGGTAGATCAGATCCTGGAACTCGGCCCGCTGGCGCTTGTAGCCGACCGTGTTCATGTTCGCGATGTTGTTGGAGATGACCTCCACGTTCAGCTGCTGGGCGGCCATGCCGGAGGCGGCGGTGCGAAGTGCGCGCATGGTGATCTTCCCTTAGCTCGTCCGTCCCAGCCGCTCGACCGAGCGGCGGGACAGTTCCTGGACGTTTTCGACCATCTTGGTCGCGCGCTCGTAGGCGCGGCTGATCTCGATCAGATTGGTGATCTCGACCAGGGAGTTGACGTTGGATCCCTCCAGCATCCCCTGGCGGACCTGAGCGCCGGTGGCGTCGATCGGGGCCGCGTTGGAGGCGTTGCGATACAGGCCGTCGCCGTCCTTGGACAGGACGCCCAGCTCGGCGAAGCGAGCCAGACCCAGCTGGCCGATGACCGCGCCCGCCTGGCTTATCGTGCCGTCGTCGGCGACCGAGATCGGGCCCTGCGCCGGATCGACGACGATCGGACCTCCGTCCCCCAGCACCGGCCGTCCAGCCTTGGTGACGAGCGTCCCTTCGGGATCGATGGTGAAGGCTCCGTCGCGGGTGTAGGCCTCGCCTCCGCCGTCCTCGATACGGAAAAAGACGCCTTCGCCTTCGATGGCGAAGTCCAGTGAGCGGCCCGTCTGTTCCAGCGACCCTTGCGAAAAGTCGCGGCCCACGCCGTTGTCCAGGACGAAGCTGGCCCCCGGGCGGATGGCGTCGTTCCTCGCCCGGTTGCCGATCTCGGCCCCCATCAGCAGCTGCTCTACCTTGAACCCGGTGGTGTCGGCGTTGGCGATGTTGTTGGCGGCGATATCCAGCTCGCGCCTCAGCGTCATCTGACGCGACAAACCGATGTAGGCGGCATTTTCCACGGGACGGGCGCTCCTTCGCAGCCCCCCTCGCAACGGCCGTGCCAACACGGTTAATCCAGTCGTCGCGGGCATTGCGCGGTCTTGAGCGCCCTTGCCACCCGGCAAATCCTGCCGGTTCTACACCTCGCGTTAACCAAGTCGGGCGACCCTGAGGCTTGGGACTTTCCGGGGCGCGACCACCAGATGCTCAAGCTGGGCAAGAAGAAGGACAAGCCACCGAAGGACGACGCGACCGCGCTCGCCGTCGCTCACGGGGCCGAGGTCGAGGGCGAGGACGCGCCCAAGAAAAAGAAGCTCCCGCTTCTGTTCATCATCGCGCCCGTGGCCCTGCTGGTGCTCGGTGGCGGCGGTGCCGGAGCCTACTTCATGTTCCTCGCCCCCAAACCCGCTGCGGCCGAGGAAGGCCACGGCGAGGAGAAGGCCGGCGAACACGGCGAGGAGAAAAAAGGCGGCCACGGCGAGGAGAAGAAGGGTGGGGGCGACCACGGTGGGGGCGGAGATGCCGAAGCCGACCCATCGCTCGGCAAGATCGCGGAAGGGCCCGACGGTGTCACCTTCTACACCCTGCCGGACATGGTGGTGAACATCCAGTCGCCGGACGGCCGGCCCACCTTCCTCAAACTGACCCTGACGCTGGAGATGCACGACGCCGACCTGGCGCATCAGCTGCAGGGCGAGATGCCGCGCATGCAGGACATGTTCCAGGGCTTCCTGCGCGAACTGCGCCCGGAGGACCTCGCGGGCTCGGCCGGCAGCTACCAGCTGCGCGCCGAGATCCTGCGTCGCGTGAACCTGATCGCCGCCCCGGCACAGGTCGACGCCGTGCTGATCGAAGAAATGCTGGTGCAGTAACCCATGTCGGATGTGGGCGTAGCCGACGGCGAGGTCGATCCCTTCGCGGAGGCGGAAAGCTTCGGCGCCGATCGCCCCGACGCGACCGAACGGGTCCTGAACCAGGACGAGATCGACAGCCTGCTCGGCTTCGATCTCGGCGACGACGACGCCGCCGAACGCACCGGCATCCGCGCCATCATCAACTCCGCCCTCGTCAGCTACGAGCGGCTGCCCATGCTGGAGATCGTCTTTGACCGGCTGGTCCGGTTGATGACGACGAGCTTGCGGAATTTCACCTCTGACAATGTCGAGGTCTCGCTCGACAACATTTCCTCGATCCGTTTCGGCGACTATCTGAACTCCATCCCCCTGCCGGCGATCCTGGCGGTGTTCCGGGCCGAGGAGCTGGACAATTACGGCCTGCTGACTGTCGATTCCAACCTGATCTATTCGATCGTCGACGTGCTGCTGGGCGGGCGTCGCGGCACCGCGGCGCTGCGGATCGAGGGCCGACCCTACACCACCATCGAGCGGGTCCTGGTCCAGCGGATGGTCGAGGTCATCCTGGCCGACGCCCAGGCGGCGTTCGAGCCCCTGACGCCGGTCCACTTCAATCTGGACCGGCTGGAGACCAATCCCCGCTTCGCCGCCATCGCGCGCCCGGCCAACGCCGCCATCCTGGTCAAGCTGCGGATCGACATGGAGGACCGGGGCGGGCGGGTCGAACTACTGCTGCCCTACGCCACCCTGGAACCGATCCGGAAGATGCTGCTGCAGCAGTTCATGGGAGAGAAGTTCGGCCGCGACAACATCTGGGAAGGCCACCTGGCGACCGAACTCTGGACCACCGACACCGAGGTCCGCGCGGTGCTCGACGATCAGTCCGTGCCCCTGTCGTCGGTCCTGAATCTGAAGGTCGGCGACACCCTGATGCTGAACGCCACGCCCGACTCGGAGATCTCGATCCGCTGCGGATCGATTCCCGTCACAACGGGGCACATGGGCCGCAAGGGCCAGCACATCGCCGTGCGGGTCGAGGGCCCGATCAGCGTCGAGGCCGCCAACAGCCTGACCAAGGGAAGGCGCTGACATGACCGGGATCATCCTCGATGCTCTCCTGATGCTCCTGCTGGTCGCGGCGCTGGGGTACGGCGTGCGGCTGGAGAAGAAGCTGAGCCAGCTCCGCGCCGGACAACTCGCCTTCGCAGGTGCCGTGACCGAGCTGAACGCCGCCTGCGGTCGCGCCGAGAGCGCCCTGTCGTCGCTGCGTGCCAGCGGCGAAGAGGCGGACCTCCTGCATGATCGCATCCTCAAGGCTCGGACGCTGAAGGGCGAGCTCGAGGCGCTGGTGGCGCGGGGTGGTCGCGCCGCTTCTCCCTCCTACTTGGGGGAGGGTGGTCCAACCCCGGACTTGATCCAGGGGGAGACCGGCTGGGCGCGGCAGGGTGAGCCGGAGACCGATCGCACCCGCGTCGCGGCACCGCCCCCACCCGGTCGCTCCGCGACCACCCTCCCCCACCGGGGGAGAGAGGCCGCCGAACCCGTTCCCGCCGCCACCCCCGACCTCGACGACCGCGCCTTCCGCATGGCGGCTCTGGCCGAGCGGATTCAGGGTCTTCGCGCGCCCGCGACGCCTGCCGCCGCCGGGGCCGGCAACGTCCAGGCCATCCTGCATGCCCTGACCGCTAACCAAGGCGCGAAGCAAAACCTCAACCGGTCGCGGCCTACCACGACCGATGACGACCTGTTCGCCGCCTAGGTTCCGACTGGATTTCCCCGATGAAGCTGCCCCGCCTCCTGCCCTTGATCGCCGTCGCCATCGGTGGCGTCGTGGCCGTGCGCGCCGTGGGGGCCGGACCCGACCTGTTCCAGGGCGCGGTCGCCTGGGCCGAGGAAGCCGCCGAGACCGCCGGCGAGGCCGTGACACCGGCCGCCGCCGCGCGGACCGTTCCCGCCGTCTGCGCTCTGTCGCCCGAACAACTGGCCCAGCAGGCCGGCATCTCCCCCGCCGAACTGCGCATCATCCAGTCCCTGTCGGCGCGCCGCACCGAGCTGGACGCCCGCGACGCCGACTTCGCCACCACCCTTCCGCTGATGGTCGCCGCCGAACAGAAGCTGGACGCCAAGATCACCGCCCTGAACGCCATCAAGGCCGAGGTCCAGACCCTGCTGGGTCAGGTCGACGAGCGCGAGGCCGCCGAGACCGCGCGCCTCGTGTCCGTCTACTCCGCCATGCGCCCGCGCGAGGCCGCCGCCGTGTTCGCCACCCTGGCCGACGACGTCCGCCTGCCCATCGCCGCCGCCATGCGGCCGCGCTCGCTGTCGGCCATCATGGCCCAGATGCCGCCCGCCGCCGCCCGTGAGCTGACCGAGAAACTGGCCGGCCGCTTCCAGGCCCAGCAACTGGCCGCGCGCGCCGCCGCCGCCTCCGCCATCGAGACCGCCGCCACGCCCGCGCCTGCCCAGACGGCCGCCGGCGCGCCCGCCGCCGCCCCTCCGGCGACGCAGACCGCGGCGTCCGCCGCCGCCGCGCCCGCCGCCCAACGCGCCGCCAGTCGCGCCACGCCGCCCCCGACCCAGCGCGCCGCCAACCGTCCGACGCCGCGTCAACCGGCCCGCACTCCGGCCTCCGACACCACGGGCACGACGCCCCCGGCCCCTCCCGGCCCACAGGCCTATCAGCCCACCGCCGGCGCTCCGGCCGCCGGTCCGACCCCGCCACGCCAGTCGGTTCAATAAAGGCCCGGTTGGCAGGCGAGGCGCGGACAGCTAATCAGCCGCCTCCCGACGCCTTCAGGTGCCCGCCATGTCCGACACGCCCCCCGACCGCCTCTCGGTCAATCCGTCCAGCCCCCACTATGACGCCGACGTCCTGGCGCGCGGCGTGGGCGTGCGCTTCAAGGGCGAGGAAAAGACCAACGTCGACGAATACTGCGTCTCCGAGGGCTGGGTTCGCCTGGCTGCCGGCAAGGCCGTCGACCGCAAGGGCAACGCCCTGACGATCAAGCTGCAAGGCACGGTCGAACCCTACTTCCAGAACAGCGAGATCGCGTCCGACAAGGCCGATTGACCCTGTCGCGATCCACCCTTCACCCGTCGCTTCGGGGTCGATAGGGTCCGGCTTCGTCTTTTGCCGGAGCCATCATGTCCGTTCGCCTCGCCTGCTCGACCGCCCTCGGCGCGGTTCTTCTGCTGACGGCCGGTGTCGCCTCCGCCCAGGACGCCCGCACCATCGCCGAGGCCGAGGCGCTGCGTGATCGGGCGCTCGAGTCAAACGTCGCCTATTCGCTGGTATCGGAGCTGACCACGCGCTTCGGCCCCCGGCTGGCCGGTTCGGCCTCGGAACAGGCCTCGGCCCGCTGGGGCGCGGACCAGTTTCGCGCTCTGGGCTTCGACAATGTCGCGATCGAGGCCTTTCCCCTGGCCCTGTGGGAGCGGGGCGAGGCGCGGGTCGAGATCCTGTCGCCCTTCCCCCAGCCCCTGACCGTGGTCGCCCTGGGCGGTTCCATCGCCACGCCGCCTGCCGGCATCGAGGGCGAGGCGGCCATCTTCGAGACCTATCAGCAGCTGCTCGATCAGCCCGAGGGATCGCTGACGGGAAAGATCGCGGTTGTGTTGCAGGACACGGTCCAGGCCCAGGACGGGCGGGGCTATGGCGCGACCTCGCCGGTGCGGGGCGCCGGCCCGACCGAGGCCGCCCGGCGCGGCGCGATCGGCTATGTCCTGCGCTCGCTCGGCACCCACGATCACCGCTTCGCCCACACCGGCGCGACCCGGGTGGGCGAGGGGACGGTCCCCGCCTTCGCCATGAGCCCGCCGGACGCCGACCAGTTGCGCCGCCTGATGCGACTGACCGACGAACCGGTGCGGATGCGCCTGTTCTCCACGGCCGGTTTCACCCGGCAGAGCGAGAGCCAGAACGTCATCGGCGAGGTGCGCGGCCGTGAGGCACCGGACGAGGTCATCGTCATCGGCGGCCACCTCGACAGCTGGGACCTCGGCACGGGTGCCATCGACGACGGCGCGGGCGTGGCCATCACCGCCGCGGCCCTGAAGCTGATCGAGGACATGCCGCGCCAGCCCCGCCGCACCATCCGCGTCGTCTGGTGGGGCTCCGAGGAGGTGTCGCAGCCGCCGCCCGCGCAAGGCCTGGCCGGCGCTCGCCACTACGCCGAGACCCGCCGCGACCAGATAGCGAACCATGTGGCCATCTCCGAAAGCGATTTCGGCGCCGGTCCGATCTACAGCCTCGGCCTGCCCGCCGCGACGCCGGCCGAGTTCCGCCAGGCGGCTCTGCGCGTCCTGACGCCGCTGGGCATCCTGAATGATCCGGCTCCCGCCACTGGCGGCGGCCCGGACACCGGCCCGACCGTGGCCCTGGGCGTTCCCGCCTTCCGCCTGAACCAGGACGGCACCGATTATTTCGACACCCACCACACGGTTGATGACGTGCTGGACCGGATCGACCCCGAATCCATGACCCAGAACGTCGCCGCCTGGGCCGCCTTCCTGTGGCTGCTGGCAGACAGCGACGTGGACCTGCGGCCGGCCACGGCGGACTAGTATTTTATAGCCTATAAAATAGACATTGAGGGGCGTGACCCAGTCGCTTAAGACGGGACATGCAAATTCCGCGACGCCCCCCATCGACAGACGAGCTTTTGCGCACGGTCATCGAAGCCGATCGTATCGCTGAGGTCATGGCGGGCGCTCAGGTCGTCGATGAGAAGGGACGATACCTTCACTGGGACGACTTTCGTTTCAAGCCTGTCCGAGATGGTGTTTCTGTGGAGGAGGCCTGGATAGCCATGAGGCTCGCGCGGCAGTTCGCTGCCCAGCGGTTACCGCTACTAGCAGCGGACGCGAAGCCGATCACCTACTGCGAACCGCCCAAGGTGCGGTCGTCGCTTCGTTATCTCGACATGAATGCTGGCGGGTCACTCGGCGCGGATACCCATGCCCTCTCACAGGGGGAGGGACGCGTACATCTGGCTCGTTCCCTCGCCGAAGAGCCGTTCGCCAGTTCATTCATCGAAGGTGCCGCGACGACCCGGCAGATCGCAAAGAAGCTGATCCTTGAGGGCAGGGAGCCGCGCACCCGTGATGAACTGATGGTGCTTAACAACTATCGGGCCATGCAGTTCGTCAAGCGGCAGAAGGACACGCCGCTGTCGATGGAGTTCCTGCTTGAGTTGCATCGGATCGTGACAGCGGGGACGGTCGACGACGATTCAGACGCTGGTCGGCTCCGACGCGGAGACGATGTTCAGGTCGTCGATGACAGCACCGGGGAAATCCTCCACCAGCCGCCGCTTCGCAACGCGCTGGAGACCCGTCTCGGGAGCCTGTTTACCTTCGCAAACGCTGAGCCAAGCGCGGACCAGTGGCTCCATCCTCTACTGCGCGCGATTCTGCTGCACTTCATGCTTGCCTATGAGCATCCGTTTGTGGACGGAAACGGCCGAGTGGCGCGGGCCCTGTTTTATTGGTCTGCCTTGCGGTCTGGCTATTGGCTGATGGAATACATCTCCATTTCCAGCGTGATCGCCGAAGCAAAGATCCAGTACGGTCGCGCCTTCCTTGAGGTAGAGACCGACGGCATGGACGCCACCTATTTCGTCGTCCATCAGGTCGCCATACTGACAACGGCGCTTGAACGGTTTGGCCGCTACATCGAAACCAAGCGCGGTGAAGTCCGGCTTATCGAAAAAGTCCTTGAAAGGAGGAAAGGTCCGTTCGCTTTCAATCACAGGCAAGCCTGGCTGCTAAACGAGCTTCTGCGGGGACGAATAAGCCGCATCACCATCGGCGAACACGAGAAGAAGCAGGGCGTTAGCTATCTCACGGCCCGTGCCGACTTGGAGCGGCTAACCGAGCGCAGCTACCTTAGAAAGTCGAAAGCGGGGCAGACCTCGATTTACCGGCCTGCCTCTGGGCTGACGGAAAAGCTTCGAGCAAGGCGCTGATCGCTGCGAGCGTGGCGAAACTGGTAGACGCAAGGGACTTAAAACTCGGGTCCAATCGGAGTGCCGGTTCGAGTCCGGCCGCCCGCACCATTGTAGGGATGAATCGCTTCTGACTCAAAGCGGCGGGGGTGGTGGGCGCTTGTCAGACAGCTGGCTGGCCCACAAGGCGTTCTCCGCCATCTACGGCGACTTAAAACCCACTACCGTAGATTTACGTATGTAAATCAATATGTTATGTGGGTTACCGACTTACACATGCCTTACACAGTTGCCGTTCGCGGCAGGGAGGTCATGTGGCGGAGTCTCATACGCTCATGGACGGCCGTCTTCACGTCTACAGACGGGAGAACAGCCGCTTCTGGCAGTGCGCGACCTACCTGAACGGGCGTAATCATCGCCAGTCGACGAAGGAGACCAACATCTCCTTCGCGTGTGAATTTGCCCGGGACTGGTATCTCGATCGGCTCGCCGAGGATCGCCTTCGGAAAGCTGGGAAGCTCCCGGCGGCGCCGGAGACTCGTGTCGTCTTTCCGCAGCGGATCACGCCGAAACGCCCTGGCGAGAAGACCTTCCGGGAAGCCGCTGCCGTCTTCGAAAAGGAGTTCGAGGCGATGACGCTCGGCGAGCGGAACGCTCACTACGTCGCTGGCAAAGGACGCGTCATCCGGCTCTATCTGAACCCGTTTTTCGGCGACCTGCCGATCACCGACGTTTCCGCCGGGCGTATCCAGGACTATCGCCTTCACCGCGTCACGCCACCTGATGAGCCGCAGCGAGTGCGGTTCGTGTCGGAGGGACAGGAACGGATCGGAAAGACCAAGATCTGGAAGCGGCCGAGCCGGCAAACGCTTCATAACGAGATGGTCTGTCTTCGGCAGATACTGAAAACTGTCAACCGGAAGTGATGGATCACCGCGCTCCCGGACATGAGCAATCCCTACCGAGCGTCCGGCAAGGTGAGCCACAGGGCCTGGTTCTCGCCTGAGGAATACAAGCGCCTCTACGAAGCGACGCGGGAACGCGCGAAGAACCCGAAAAAGGAGCGATGGCGCGAGGAGTGCGAGCAATTCCATGACTTCGTTCTGTTCATGGTCAACACGGGTCTGCGTCCCGACGAGGCGCAGCGCCTCGAGTTCAGGGACTTATCCATCGTCAAGGATGACGGGACGGGTGAGCGCATTCTGGAGATCGAGGTGCGCGGCAAGCGTGGGGTCGGCTATTGCAAGAGCATGCCCGGCGCGGTTCGACCCTTCGAACGGGTGCTCAAGCGCAAAAGCGGGCAGCCGACCGACCTCGTCTTCGGTCTGGTACAGCGCGAGCTGTTGAACACGATCCTGAAGGAGCTCGGTCTGAAGAAGGACCGCGATGGCAATGCCCGGACGGCCTACAGCCTGCGCCACACCTACATCTCCATGCGCCTCATGGAGGGTGCGGACATCTACCAGGTCGCCAAAAACTGCCGGACCAGCGTGGAGATGATCGAAAAATACTACGCCTCGCACATCAAGAACGTGCTGGACGCTTCTGCGATCAACGTCCGTAAGCCCAAGCCGGCGAAGCGAAAGCCGGCAGTCACAAATGACGCCTGATCCTCGCTGCGAGAGGCTGGCTTGATTATTTCAGTGAAATTGCCTATTTCAGCGTGATAATGAAAAAAGACTTTTCAGTGAAAGAGACGGAGAGGGCCGTGGCAGAGGCGCTGCGAGAAATCCTCAGCGCCGTTCCCCTCGTAGATTTTCACTCGCTCGAGTCCGAGGTCGAAACGCCGGCGGGCAGGCACGTCGACTTCATCGCCGACATCGCCATCGACTCCCGCCCCTACAAGATCCTGCTTGAGGTCAAGAGTTCGGGCCAGCCGCGCGCCGTCCGTGGGGCGATCGATCAAGCACTCCGAGCCGCAGAACGCCTCGGAGGCAGGTTCGTGGCGGTCGTGGGGGTGCCCTATATGGCACCCGCCGCCCGGCGCCTGTGCGACGAGGCCGGCGTCGGCTGGCTCGATCTCGCCGGCAACGTCCGGATCGTCGGTCCGGGCCTCTATATCGACCGCCAGACGGCCGTTAAGCCCAAGGCTGTCGCGCGCGAGCTCAAGTCCCCGTTCGCGCCGAAGTCGGCCCGCGTCCTGCGACGACTCCTTGAGACGCCCGGCCAGGCCTGGAAGGTGACGGACCTCGCCGAAGCCGCGCAGGTGAGCCTGGGCCAGGTCAGCAATGTGCGGCGCGCACTGATCGATCGTGAATGGGCCTCAGCCGACGCTGAGGGGCTGCAGTTGACCGATCGCGAGGGTCTCCTGCGCGGCTGGCGGGAGAGCTATGAGCCGCCCGTGGGAGAGCGGCGGCGCTACTACACGACCTTGCACGGCAAGCGGCTGCATGCCGCGCTGCGCAACGCCCTGGGCGAGCCCCAGTCGGCAGGCCGTGCCGCGGCGATGTCCTTCACAGCCGCCGACTGGTGGGCACCTTACGCACGCGTGCCGATGACCTACCTCATCGCCGAACCTGAGGCCGTTCCGGCCCTGATCGAACACCTTCAGCTCAAGCCTGCCGATAGCGGAGCCAATGTCGAGATTCTGATCCCTGACGAGGCCGAGCTGTTCGACGATCTACGCCAGCCAGCACCGGGCCTCTGGACGACCAGCCCGCTGCAAACCTTCCTCGATCTCGGGACCGGCGGTGAACGTGGACAGGAGGCGGCGGACCATCTGCTCGCCAGCGTGTCGCAGTGGTGAAGCCAGAACCGCAGAACGCGGCGGACTATCCCGCGCGCAGCACCGTTGCCGTCCGCCAGACCCTGGTCGAGATCGGGCAGATTCTCGGCAGCTACGAAGGCAAGTTCGCCGTGGTCGGCGGGGCCGTCCCGTGGCTGTTGCTCGAGCCCGACGACATGATCCACGTCGGAACGTTCGACATCGACCTCGCGCTCGACCCCGTCGCGCTCGCCGACACCGAGTACGCGGAGCTGGTCCACGCGCTTCAGGCCAATGGCTACGGGCGCGGCCCCGAGGATCGGGCGTTCCAGCTGACCCGGGACGTTCCTGCCGAAGACGGCGGTCCCCCCATCAAGGTCGTCGTCGACTTCCTGATGCCGCGCGACGCGGAGGTACCCAAGCGTGAGCGTCCGCTCGTGGAGGATTTCGCTGTCCAGAAAGCCGACGGCGCCGATCTGGCGATCGACTTTCAGACTCTGATTGAGATCGAGGACCGAATGCCGGGACGTTCGGGGACCAACCGCGTGAAGATCGCGGTGGCCTCGATCCCGGCGCTTCTCGGCATGAAAGGCCACGCCCTCGTCGGCCGCTTCAAGCGCAAGGACGCTTACGACATCTACTATTGCGTCCGAAACTACCCCGGCGGACCCGAAGCCTTGGCCGAAGCCTGTCGGCCTCTGTTGGACCGGGCCAGCGCCCTTCAAGGCTACCAAAAGATCGCCAGCAAGTTTCGGGAGGTCGATGACCATGGACCGACTTGCGTCCGCGAGTTCGTAGAGACCAGCGCGGCGCTTGGTGATCGGACCCGGGAACAGTGGCAGACGGACGCCTTCGGGCAGGTGCGGGCCTTCCTGGATGCTCTCGGGCTCTAGCCGCCTGCGAGCGCCAGTTCCTCGGGGGTGTATTCCGCCGACCCGGCCTGGATCGACTTGAACGCCCTTCTGTGGGCTCCGGACGGGATGGGCAGGGACTCGGACTGGAGGGCCCCGATCTTGTCTGTGAGCTCGGACAGGCGTGACCGGAGCACCGCAACCTCCATCATGCCGACATCGATCTGGACGAACTGGCGAAGGGCCCGCCGCTGCACGCCGTAGGACACGCCGCTCCGGTGGTGCTGGGCCGCGCGCTCGGAAGGATTGAGGAAGGTCATCAGGGCTGTGATGGCGGCGCCGACAAGCGCGAGTGACCCGCCGATGACCGGGTCCATGTCCGCCAGAATAGTCGCGCCGGCCGAGGCGCCGATCAGTGCCGCCGGAATGCCGAGCCAGTAGGTGCGGCCGCGCCAGGCGCTGGCAGCCTCGAAATGACCTTTCTCGGAGTAAAGAGCGTCCACGGCCAATCGGCGGGCCTCCGCCAGGATGGCGTCGCGGGGATCGCTTTCGGTCGGCTTGCCGATATCGGTCATGACAGAGGTCCAATCGCCGAGCCGAACAGCGACCGCCATTCCGCGGCCGCCCGCCGGTCGGCGTTCACCGCTTCATACTGGCAGGCGCGCTGGGCGGCCGCCAAGGCCGTTCGCGCTCGCGGGGCCCAGGCGTCGCCGATCAACACCCACTCGCCGGTTCCGGGCATCTGGACCGAGCCGCCTGCGTAACGGAGCATGAAGTTGAAGAAGTCGCGGACCATCCAGTCCTCATAGCCCGCGGTCGCGTGCTGCCAGGTTTCGAGGAAGGCGACGGCCAGACGTTCGAGCATGAACGACTTGATCGGGGCATTGGTAAAGCGCTGCCATCGCTTGGCCATCCGGATCAGGCGGCGTGCGGCACCGAAGGTGGCGCGGTCCGAGGCTTCGAGCACCGAGAGTTCTGCCCAGGGATCGGTCGTGCGGTAGGAACCGCCGCCATTCGCATCGGCGATCAGATACTGTCCCGTGTCGAGGCGAAAGGCCGGGATGACCTCGACGGGCATGGTGGCGAAGGGAACAACAACAACCTGGCCATCGCCCCGGATCGCGGTTTGAGGATAGGTCTGGGCCAGGGCCGTGTGCACCTCCTGCAGCAGCTGGGACTGGCGGTTGCCCGCGCGGGATTCGTAACGATGGAAGACGTCAGCCGGCATGCAGAACAGGACGTCGATGTCGCGCGGCGGCGCCACTCTCAGCGTCTTGGCCCAGGACCCGATCAACAGGCTGTTCTGCGCCGCGTCGCCGTGGCCGTAGTACCAGCGGTTCAGGGCGGCCCGGACGCCCGCTTGCTTGCGTCGGCCATCGGCGGCCTGAGGTTCCGTGATGCCCAGTCTCTGGACGAACGCCGAGAAGCGCGGCCCTACAAGCGTCCACCCCGGCGGGGGCATGGGCGGAACGGGCGACAGCGGAACGAGAAAGCTCAAGGGCGGTCCTGGGGACGGCGGCGAAGCGCCGACATACCGCCGATATGGTGATCGCGTCCGCCTGTGCGAGGGGCCATGCGCCCACGCGCGATGCACGCCCCAAGATGGACGTCAGCATCCCAGCGGTTGAAGAGCGCGGGCCGCCTTGGCGCGCAGGCACGAACGCGGGTATAGAGCCCGCTCGGCTGGCGGGCGTGGCGAAACTGGTAGACGCAACGGACTTAAGCTGAGGATTGAGTGCGCCGGGGGAAATCCCGGACGTAGAACCGCTCAAAGTCGGGGAACCCTGTCAGATGGCGATCCCGAGCCAAGCCTGTCTTTGGATGGGAAGGTGTAGAGACTAGACGGGCGGCGTCTAAGGCCTTCGGGCTATGACGAAGGGATAGTCCAGACCACGAACGCTCCATGGAGCGGCGGTGAAAGCCGAAGTGGTACGAAAATCCGTTGGGCGTGAGCCCGTGCCGGTTCGAGCCCGGCCGCCCGCACCATCTGATCGAGACGCGAGAACTGCAACGAAGAACTGCCGCAGTCCGCTTTTAACCCTCACCGCGAAAGCGATTGAGAACGAAGACGTCCCGGTAGAGGGGCGGCATCGCCCGGACCACCTGACCCAGCAGGAGCTCGTCGAACTGGGCCGCCGGCTCGCTCTGGGGCGCATCCAGCGCCGATTGGTGTGTTCGGCTGCGCGCTTCGCGGCGCGCTGCGTCTCGCACCAGATTTTGCGCGATCCGAAGCAGGAACGCTCTGGGGTGCTGGATATCGGCGGCGTGAGGCCCGGCGCGCAGGTAGGTTTCCTGAACGACGTCGTCAGCGGCCTGCGCCCCCACCTGCGGGCGCAGGCGACGTGTCAACCAGCCGGCGTAAAGCCGATAGAGACGGTCGATCCCGTCCCGATCGTCTCTATCCAGCGGCTTCGCGTCCATCACCACGCCTCTTCCGAACCCTCAAAGAGAAACCGGAATCCGCGCAGCTTCGACCGCGCGCGGGCGCACGTGGGCAAGCGGTCGCCGTCGGACATCCGTACCGTGCGGAGCCGTCGATGATGTGATGTCGCACAGGGGATTCCAGGCCCCACCGACGCGGACGCCGGCTCTTGGAGCATGAATCAAAGACCGGTCAGGCGCAACCCGGGGTCGGTGAAGAGGCTCGAGGCGGCCAGCCAAACCGATCGTCACTGGGCCGCACACCCATGACAATCGCCCGGCCCGCAAGAATCTGGCGGTTGATCCGCAAATCTCTGTCGTTGCCCAGACCGCGAGCGCCGCACAACCTGAAGGGGTTGCAAGCCGGAGAAGAGATGATGAGCCATCAAGAGCGCCGTGCCGGGCCGATTGTCCTCCAACTCAGTCCGCGAGAGGCGGAATGTCTTCTTTGGGTGAGCCGTGGAAAAAGCTCAGGGGATATCGGCCTTATCGTCGGCCTCTCGCCCCGAACGGTGGACAGCTACATCGAAAAGGCGTGCGCAAAACTGAAGGTGCGCTCTCGCATCGAAGCCGTCGCGACAGCGGTGCGCGCGGGCTTCATCGATCCGGATGCGCCGTTCGTGTAGCGAAGGGGGCGGGCCTGGAACTTCTGTGTGGAAGCCGGGCGTTTCAGCCCTGATCGCTGCCGACGCGCTGCGTCCCCCGGCTCAAGATCAGCGCCTTTTCGTTCCGGGACCCGCCGGTTCGATCTTGGATCGCGATTTGACGAATGTCGATGGTTACACCTGAAGGCGACCTACCCTTCCTCCCAGCCCGGCAAAGCGATAGGCGCCTGAACACCTCACTGAAGGCGCAACCCCTGTCTTCTCATCATGGCGTTGCAAGGTTTCTCCAAGGCCGTGGCAGAGTCCGCGCGCTGGATTGGGGTGGGGATGTTTCGGACCTCGTGACTTAGCCGCAGCGCCACGCAACCAGCCCGCTCCAGAACGGACCTTTCGAAGGCACAGGAGTTTGAGCAAGCGCCCTGCAAATAGAGGCTCCGCAACTCGCTTTCGCTGGCTCAGGTCAGGTGTTCGAAATGTCTGCCTAGGATCAGAGGCCGCTGTCCGCTCTTGCCAGGTCAGCTCTCGGTGCCCAGACTGCGCAATCGCCAGCCAGCAAACTTAAGCCGATCGCGACCTGGAACGATGATTCCCAAAGCCCGATGTCGCTTGCAGATGCCGCGTCCCTGCTAGCTGCGGCATGGATTGGAGGCCGACCTCAGAACGAAACTCTGTCGCCGCCCTTCAATGCGAGCATTTCGCGGGCCTCTGCTGGCGATGCGATCTCACAGCCTAGGCTTTCGACGATCTGGCGCACCTTTCGCACCTGTTCGGCGTTCGAAGTCGCAAGCTTGCCGCGGCTGATGAACAACGAGTCCTCCAGCCCGACGCGGACATTTCCACCCATGGTGGCTGCGGCCGCCGCGAGAGGCATTTGGGCTCCGCCCACGCCTAGGACGGACCATTGATACTGATCACCGAAAAGGCGATCGGCCGTCCGCTTCATGAAGACGAGATTGTCGAGCTCAGGGCCGATTCCTCCCAGAATCCCGCAGATGAACTGGATGAAGATCGGAGCGTTGAACAGGCCCCGATCCATGCAGAACTTCAGATTATACAGATGGCCGACGTCGTAGCACTCGTGCTCGAACTTGATGTCGAGCTGCCCCAGCTCCCGCGCGACCTTGGCGATGTCCGCGAACGTGTTGCGAAAAATGTAGCTCTCGGAGTTTCGGACATAAGCCTCTTCCCACTCATGGTCCCAGGACTCGTACCGATCGGCCAAGGGATGAAATGAGAAATTCATCGAACCCATGTTGAGCGAGCACATCTCGGGCGATGCCCCCTTCGCGGGGCTCATCCGGTCATCGATCGTGGTCGTCAGAGAGCCGCCGGTGGAGACGTTGATCACCGCGTCCGTGGCCTGCTTGATGACGGGCAGGAAGGCCATGAAGTGCGCGGGATCCAGTGAGACGGATCCATCGAGTGGATTGCGTGCATGGAGGTGAAGGATGGCCGCGCCGGCCTCGGCGGCGTCGATTGCCTGACGGGCGATGTCTTCCGCTGTAAATGGCAGGGCCTTTGACATCGTAGGCGTGTGGATTGCGCCAGTGATGGCGCAGGTAATGATGACTTTCTTCGCCATGAGGACCTCTGCTGGGTTGGTCGTCCGAATTCCGGAGCGGACAGGGCTTCCATTTTTCAACACGTCTGGCCGTGCCACGCGGGGCGACGATCTTAATGTCTGTCCATTTCTGATCTATCTGGTTCCAGACCCGGGCTCAAGACTTGGTGCGCCGGCCCCCTGCAGCGTGGACGCCACGAGGCTCGATTGCGAAGCGCTTGTTTGAGGCCCGGGGAGCCGGCCGATGCTGCCCGCTACAATCAACGCGGGTGAAATGGTCCGATGATAAAAATACAATGCCGGCGAAAATGGTCAGACCTCTTGACATCTGACGCAAAGGCTTCAACCTCTCTTCACTCGCTGGAGGACTGGGGCCTCTGGTCAAAAAAACGCCGGGATCGAAGCCCGCGCTAGGGGAGGTACCATGATCAGACGGTCCAATGGCCGCAGCGCGTTCCGTGTAGCGCTGCTCGCTTCAACGGCATTCTTGCTCGCTTCAAATGCGGCCCACGCACAGGATCAAGCCGCTCCGGCCGAAGGTGATCCCCAGGTCGAGGAACCGGACGAGGCTCAGGCATCCTCCGTCGACGACATCGTGGTCACCGGTAGCCGACTTGGAATCAGCGGTTACCAAGCGCCGACGCCGGTCACAGTGGTCAGCGCGGAACGACTGCTCCGCGATGCCCACACCGATCTTTCGAGCGTCTTGCAGAACCTGCCGGCCGTGGGGCCGTCAATCTCCACCAACTCCGGCGCGGCGACCCAGTCCTCAAGTTCGGGGACGGCGGGGCTGGCCATCGTCAATCTGCGCAACCTCGGGGCCGGCCGGACGCTGACCCTTTATGACGGCGTGCGGGTGGCTCCGTCGGGCGATGGCTTCGGCGTCGATCTGAACCTTCTGCCTTCGGCCCTCGTCTCCCGGATTGACGTGGTGACCGGCGGTGCCTCTGCCGCATGGGGTTCAGACGCCGTCTCTGGGGTGGTCAACGTGATCCTCAACCGGGATTTCGACGGGCTGTCCGTCGATATCGAGGGCGCTACCAATCAGCTCGAAACCCGCCAGTCCGCCAAGATCGATGTGACCTATGGTCGAGACATTGGTGACCGCGGCAAACTCATTCTGAGCGGCTCGTACTTCAACAGCCCCGACCTGGTGATCCCGACGGATACGCCTTGGTACAACGCCCAGATGCTGGTCAACAATCCGGCATACACCCCGACCAACAATGAGCCCCGGCTGATCCATGTGGATCGCGCAGGGATGCACACGGCCACCCGGGGCGGCGTCGTGGTCGGACCGGCCGGGTCGCCGCTTCTCGGCTATCAGTTTCTGGACAACGGTCGCCCGGCGCGATTCGACTTCGGGCGCATCTCGGGGCTCGTCACGACGGGCGGAACCTATGCGAACCCGGTCCTGGAAGGGCAGTTCCACAGCCTCACCATCCCGATCGAAAACGTCCAGGGGTTCGGCTTCTTCTCCTACGATTTGACGGACTCCATCACGGCTCGACTGGAGGTCAATTTCGCTCAATCGGAGATGAGCAACACCTCCCCGACGTACGCGCGCAACGTCACGATCTTTCGAGACAACCCCTATATCGATGCGAGTCTGCTGCCGCTCCTCGGCACCGCGCCATCGTTCACCATCGGCACGACCAATGCGAACAATGTGAACCTCGCCGCCGGGGATGATCCCCAGGGTGAGGGCGTCGGCCTCTGGGGCAACCGGGTAACCCGCGAACTGGCCCGCGTCGTTTTCGGCCTGGAGGGCCGGTTCGGCGAGTGGGACTGGAACATCGACGTGCAGCATTCCCAGTCCTATCGATATACGGACTCCTACCGGAACCCCATCGTCGCCAACTACAATCTGGCCACCGATGCCGTGCGTGTGACGAGCGCGAACGTCGGGACCTCTGGCCTTGCGATCGGCAGCATCGCGTGTCGCTCGCGTCTGACGAACCCGTCCAACGGCTGTGTGCCGCTCAATGTGCTCGGAACCGACGTCGCTGATCCTGCGGCGATCGCCTATATCCAGGGGAGCGGCGCCTGGAGCGAGCTCTGGCAGACCCAGACGACCGCGAGCGCGGCCGTCCGGGGCGAACCGTTCTCCACCTGGGCGGGACCCGTCGCGGTCGCGCTCGGGTTCGACTACCGCAAGGAAGAGTATCTTCAGGAAGCCGACCCTCTGTCCTATGCCCGTGCCTACTCGATCGGGAACTTCCAGTTCTTCGATGCCGAAGGCGACAGCAGCGAGATTTTCGCGGAAGCGAATGTTCCGCTCCTGCGCGATCAGGTCGTGCAATCGCTCGACTTCAACGCCGCGCTCCGGGTGACCGACTACAGCACCAGTGGCCGTGTCGAGACCTGGAAGATCGGTGCGACCAGCCAGATCAATGATGACATCCGTGTGCGGGCCACCACCTCGCGCGACATTCGGGCGCCCACTCTTCTCCAACTGTTCAACCCGGGGTCCTCGCAGCGGCAGACCGTGATCGATCCCGCCAACGGCTCGTCCGTCAACATCGCCACCCTGATCCGGGGCAATCCGAACCTGGTGCCTGAAGAGGCCGACACCTTCACCGCCGGCATCGTGCTGACGCCCCGCTTCCTCCCGGGATTCAGCGCGTCGATCGACTACTACGAGATCGATATCAGCGGTGCCTTCGCTACGCCCAACCAGGGGACCATTCTTGCGGAATGTCAGGCGGGCTCGGCTCAGTACTGCGCGCTCGTCGATCGGAACTCCGCCGGGGTGCTCCAGTCTGTCACCGTGGCCTCGGTCAACGCGGCGTCCGAGGTGACGGCCGGCTGGGATTTCCAGGCGGACTACAGGATGGAGGCCTGGGGCGGCGACCTCGATTTCTTCGTTCAGGGCAACTACACGACGGAGCTGGCGGTCGACTCCTTCGGTGTTGTGCGTGAAGAGCTGAACAGCTTGCGGGGCGGCACGCTCGCCGGTCCGCTCGAGTATCGGGCGACTTACGGGGCGAACTGGCGCAACGACGTCTTCAGCGTCGGTGCTCAGATCCGGCACAACGGCGCGGCGAAGCTCAATCAGTTCTGGACGGCCAAGGATGTCGATGACAACGACATTCCCGCCTATGCGTGGCTGGATCTGCGGGCGAGCTACTTTGTCAGGGAGAACGTCCAGGCGTTCATCGCCGTCGACAACGTCTTCGACAGAGATCCTCCCATCATCCCGCAGACGTCGACGGATGCGTTCTCCTTCTTCTTCGCTCCGACGAGAACCGAGCTTTACGACTTTCTCGGACGCTCGTTCCGCTTCGGCATCCGGGCGAAGTTCTGAGACGGCGCGCTCGTTCCTGACCGAGCGCTGACCAAACTGCGACGGGGTTCGAGCAACACTCGGGCCTCGTCGCTCCTCTTTCGTCTCGCTTCGATGTCACGAGTGGCTTGAAACGAGGGCTTAAGGAAGGTGACACGCCATGCCCTCCATCCCCGGCGCGACGCGACGCGGTTTCGGACTTATGGCCGCCTCCTCGGTAATCTTGCCCACCTTCGCTCGCGGGGCGCATCGCGAACCGGTCCTCGTCGAAACCGAGGGCGGCAGGTTGCGCGGCCTCAGGCACAACGGGGCCGTCAGCTTCAAAGGCGTACCCTATGCCGCTGACACGGGCGGGCCCAACCGCTTCATGGCTCCCCAGCCGGTTCAGCCATGGACAGGCGTTCGTGACGCCCAGAGGTTCGGTGATCGCAGCCCGCAGGCGCGAATGGAGGCTCCATCGGGTCCGGCGCCCGTCACCTACAGCGAGAACTGCTGCGTACTGAACGTCTATGCGCCGGACCTCGACCGGGGCGCGGATCGGCCAGTGCTGGTCTACTTCCACGGCGGCGGCTTCCATAGCGGATCAGGTGACGGTCCCAGCATCGAGGGCTCCAACCTCGCGCTCTTCGGTGATCTGGTGGTGGTGACGGTCAATCACCGTCTGAATGTTTTCGGCTACGTGCCGTTGGGCCTTGTCGATCCCGACTTCGCTGACGCCGCCAACGCCGGTCAGCTTGACCAGATCGCCGCCCTCGAGTGGGTCCAGCGGAACATCGGCGCTTTCGGTGGCGATCCGACGAGAGTGACCATTGCCGGGCAGTCGGGTGGCGGGTCCAAGGTGACAGCGCTGCAGGTGATGCCCGGTGCGACCGGACTGTTCCATCGGACGATCAACATGAGCGGCAGCTCGGTCTTCGGCATGGAACGCGCAATCGAGCGTGAGCCGATCATCCGCGACTTCATGCGACGCCTCGAGATCGCGCCGGGTGACGTTCGCCGGTTGCAGCAGATCCGTGCGGATCAGCTCATCGCCGCCCACAATGCGGCGACCACGGCCGCCGGGGTCTACGACTACCGCCCCGTCGTCGATGGCCACCATATTCTCAGCGGCCCCATGAGCGCCGACGGTTTGGCCATGCAGGCCGCCGTTCCGGGGATCATGAGTTGGACCGCCACCGAGGCCTCGGTTTTCATCGCAGGCGGAGCGGAACGTTTCCAGGTGACCGAAGACGCGGTCAAGGCGCGCGTCGCCGGTCAGTTCGATCTCAACGCGTCGCAGGCGCAGTCCGTCTGGGACGGCTACCAGCTCGACGAGCCGGATCGCTCGCCGTGGATGACGCTGGCCGCCGTCGCCACCGACGCCCTCAGCAAGACCCCGATGCGAAAATCTGCCGAGGCCCGGGCAGCACTCGGCCATCAGCCTGTCTATGTGTCGGAATTCACCTGGGCTTCGTTGGCCGAAGGCGGGCAGCTGGGCGCACCGCATGGCATCGACATCCCCTTCGCCTTTGGAAATCTTGGCCAAGATCGGAACACCCAGGGCGCCGGCGCGGATGCGGAGGAGGCGTCACGCAATCAGATGGCCATCTTCTCGGCCTTCATCCGCGATGGTGACCCGAACAACGCACGCATCCCGACCTGGACCCCTTACGACACGGCGCGCCGGCCGACGATGGTGATCAATGCCCGCTGCGAGCTCGTGCCCGACTATCGGAGCGGCGACCGCCGCACTGCCGATACCTTGCCGATGCAGGACACCTCGCAGCTCATGGCGGGACCGCTGTTCCGGGGCTGACCATCAGGAGACGTCACGTGAGTTCACCGCACTCGATCAGCCGACGTTCGATTCTCGGCGCCGTTGCAGGCGTGGCTGCGCCCATGCTTATCCTGCCGGGTCGAGCGCGCGCGCAGGACGCGACCGTGACCATCGCCGACGGCCGGCTGCAAGGTACGCAGGAAAATGGCGCGGTCAGCTTCAAGGGTATTCCCTATGCCGCCGACACGGGCGGCAGAAACCGGTTCATGGCCCCGCGCCCCGTGGAAAGCTGGACTGGCGTGCGGGACGCGACACGGTTCGGAGACCGCGCCCCGCAGGCCGCGCGTCCGGGGGGGGCTCGCTGGAATCCCCCGGGCCCGGTCATCAGCGAAAGCGAGAACTGCTGCGTCCTCAACGTCTCTACACCCGACCTGAACCCCAATGCCCGGCGTCCGGTGATGTTCTGGATGCACGGGGGTGGCTTCCGGGGCGGCTCCGGCGATTCGCCCGAGCTCGACGGACAAAACCTCGCCAGGCTCGGCGATGTGGTGGTGGTTGTGATCAACCACCGGCTCAATGTGCTGGGATACACGCCGCTCGGTCATCTTGATCCAGACTTCGCCGACGCCGGCAACGCGGGTCAGCTTGACCTGATTGCAGCCTTGCAATGGGTCAAAACCAATATCGGTGCGTTCGGCGGCGACCCCGGCAATGTGACCATCTTCGGCCAGTCGGGCGGTGGGTCCAAGGTGTCTACCCTGATGGTGATGCCCGGCGCGGAAGGGCTGTTTCACCGCGCCATCAATCTCAGCGGCCCGACTTTCATCAAGATCACTGAAGCAGAGGACTGGGAGCCCCTTTCAAACGCGTTTGTCCGCAATCTCGGACTCGGCCGCGGCGATCTGCGCCGGCTTCAGACGTTCACCGTCGCGCAGCTTCAGCAGGCCCACGCCGCGGCGGTTCGCGAGCTGCAGACGGACGATTTCAGGCCAGTCGTCGACGGCCATCACATCCCCTATGCCCCGTTCCGCGCCGAAGCGATGGCGATGAAACCACACATCCCTTTGATGATCGGTACGACGGACACCGAAGCCACCATCTTTATGCGCGGCGACCCGAGCCTGCCGACCATCACCGAAGACCAGGTGGCGGCCCGGATCATGGCGCAGTTCGGATGGGACGATGACAGGGCCCGATCGCTGATGGCCGCCTATCGCCGAAATCCCCAGAACCAGACGCCTTGGGAGGTCCTTCGCGGCCTGAACTCTGATTGCGTCTTTAGAGGGCCGATGCTCAAGGCGGCCGAGACCCTGTCCGCGGCACGGGCCGCCCCTGTCTATGTCTATAACTTCAACTGGACGTCGCCGGACCAGGGCGGTGTCTGGGGCTCGCCCCATACGGCCGACATCCCCTTCGTGTTCGGCACGCTGGCGTCCCGGACGCTTGGGATCGAGCCGGGCTCCGAGGAGGCTTCCCGCCGGACCATGGCCACCTATGTGGCATTCGCCCGCACAGGGAATCCCAACAACGCCGAAGTCCCAGAGTGGTCACCCTACGATGGCGAGCGGCGAGCCACGATGACGTTCAATACGGAATGCCGGGTGGTGGACGACTATCGCGGTGAGGACCGCATCGCCCAGCTCGCCGCGCCGCCGCAGAAGAGCTTCGAGCTTCTGGCCGGTCCCTTGTTCATGGGCGATCGCGGGACAATTCCGAAATCCGTCGCCTGACGTCAGGCCGACCAGGCGCTAGTGACGCTGCGCCCCACGTCGTCGGCCGCCTCGAGGTTACGGCAACGTGCCAAAAGGCTTTCAGCGACGGGGGGCGCGATCACCTCCAGCGCCTGACCCATGAACTTGGCGTCCAGTTCCGCGTCGGTCAGCGGCCGATCGCGGCTGCCCCGAGGCACGCGGACGTGTGCGCTGGCCCGGGTGCCATCCGATGTGGCGATCTCGACCCGGGCTTCGTCCTTCCCAAGGTTCGCGCTGGCCTCGGCCGTGATGACGGCTCGCAGCGCAGCGACCTCAGGATCGTCGATGCAGGCCTGGTTCATCTCCCGGATCCCGACCTGTCCGCGCAGCAGGGCGGCGGCAGCGCAGTGGAACAGGCTGATCTGAGCATGCAGTGGATGGGCGGGCGTTCGCTTCCCGGTGAGGGACAGGGCCAGCGGATGGACCTGAAGACCGACCTCGATCAACCGCGTCTCCCCGGATACCCATGCATCTGATCCCAGAGCCTCTCGCGCCTCCAAACAGGCATCGATGGTGGGGTGGATGACGATGCCGCACGGATAGGGCTTGTAGGCGTTGCTCAGGAGCACGAAGCGTTCGCCCAGGTCTTCGGTGACCTCCGAGAACTGGGCGTTGGTGGAGAAGACGCTCGCGAAGCCGAACGGTGCCTCGATCGAAGCCTCCGTGCAGGTAAAGCCCTTGGCGGCCAGTTGAGCGGCCCACACCCCACACCGCGCGGCGTGACCGGGGCGGAAATGTGAGGTCATGGAGCCCTGCACCGCCCGGAAGCCTCCGCCCTGAGACGCGGCGATGCCGATAGCGGCCCCCATCTGACCTGTGTCGAGACCGAGCACTCGACCCACGGCCACGGCCGCTCCAATCGGACCGACGAGCCCGTTGATGTAGAAGCCGACGTTGAACTCGGCCGGCTCGATCATCAGGGCCAGGGCGAGCCGGCACTCCAGCTCCATGCCGACCGCCAGCGCGGCGAGGAAATCCGGACCGCTCACCGGCTTGGCTTCGCTCTGGGCGAACAGAGCGGCCGCCACGGGGCCAGTCGGATGGGTGACGGTCGCGAGGTGGGCGTCATCATAGCCCAGGACGCTCGAGCTGATGCAGTTTATGAAGGCGGCGCTGGAAACGTCGGCGCGGCGCGACAACCCGATAAGGCTCGCCTGTGGGCGGCCCCCTGTTTCCTCGACGACTTCCGAGGCCAGACGGGGCGCCGGCTCCAGCGAACCGCCGAGAACGCAGCCCATCCAGTTGACGAAGGCGCGGACGGCCTCCTGCCTCACCGCCGACGGAAGGTCCGCATGGCGCGTCTCGGTGGCGAACCTCGCCAGTATCTCCGTGACGGGCGGGGGCGCGTCCGGGCTCATTCGCGCAGATCGATCCGGGCCGAACCGGTGGCGACGACCGTCCCGTCTTCCAGCGTCGCTGTCAGAGCGAACATGACCAGATCATCGTCGATTGCCGTGACCCGCGCGTTGATCGACGGTGAGGCGTGCACCGGGGTGAAGGAAACGAATCTGGCCTCGAAGCTTCGCAGCCGTTCCTGGGGCGCGAAGTCCGTCAGGACCCGGCCCATGTAGGCCATGATCAGCATGCCGTGAGCGATGACGTCGTCACGGCCTTTGGCCCTGGCGGCGTCGATGTCGATGTGCGTCGGCTGATGATCACCGGACGCACCCGCGAACAGGGCCAGCGTCTTGCGGGAGATCGGCTCGACGGTGAGCGTCGGGAGCGCCATGCCTGCGAAGACATCCGGCCTCATGCCGCAATCCGTCGGCGCAGCACGATGGTATTGTCGATCTCGGCGAGGCGCTCCTCGCCTCGCATGACGTCCGTGCGCTTGACCACGAACTCGAGGGCTCCATCCTTCTTGGAATAGACGTCGACGATGCGCCGATGGAGCATCAGGCTGTCCCCGCCATAGGCCAGGCGGTGAAAGGTGAACCCCTGTTCGGCATGGGTGGTCGTGGTCAGATCGCCGCCCAGCTCTCTCAGCCATCCAAGCGGATCAGGCAGTTCCAGCTCAAGAGAGTTGCTGAGGAAGGTCGGGGGCACAACCAAGTCGGGGTGACCCGCCGCCCGCGCCGCATCGACGTCGAAATAGATCGGGTCTGTCAGGCCGATCACCTGCGAGAAGAACCGAAGTCGCCCCCGTTCGACCTCGAACGCCATGGGTGCGATGGGGTGGCTCAGGGCGCGGTCGCGATCGATGGATGGGGGGATCGTCACGGCGGCTCAGAGGCTGTCGTAGATGGCGTCATAGTAGACGCCGTTGAGGGAGCGGGAGCCCGACTGGCATTGGTTCATGGCATATCCGATCGCGACCCCGCGATCCGCATCCGCCAGGGAGACAGAGCCGCCGGTGCCGTACCAGTAGCAGGTTTTCGGACCGGGCCGCAGGAAGGGCAGGGGACCGCGTTCCTTCTCGACGAGAGGCGCCAGCGCATAGCCGATCCCCCAGCGGATCGGCTTCATGTAGTAGGAATCGAAGCCTCGAAACTGCTCCCGGAAGACCAGGTCGATGGTCTTCGGCGACAGCAGCTCGACGCCGCGCGACCGACCGCCGTTGGCAAGCGTGGTCATGATGCGACCGAGCCCGCGCGCATTGGCATGACCCGAACTTCCGGCGAGGACGGATCGGCGCCAGTCCGCAGAATTGAACAGCGCCCTGGCGTCGCGCTTCTGGCCCGAGAAGGAGCCCTGACGCGTGCGTTGAGCGATGGCCAGCTCGGTCGACAGGTCGCGGTCCGTGTCCTTCCGCGGCGCCGGAACCCTGGACGGCATGTCGCTGCTCTCAACCGGATAGACCGTCGCCACCCGCTCGAACTGTTCGTCTCGGAGGCCGAGATAGAAATCCGCCTGCAGGGGCCCGGTGATTTCATCGGCGATGAAGGCGCTGAGCGTTCGGCCGGTCACCCGAAGCACCAGCTCCGAGATCAGATGACCGAACGTGCTGGCGTGGTAGGAGCCGCGCTCGCCCGGCTCCCACCAAGGCGACTGTGCGGCCAGTCGGGCGGTGGAGGCCGCGATGTCCATCGCATCCGCCTGGCTGAAAGGACCCTCCCAGGCGGGCAGGCCGACCGTGTGGCTGATCAAGTGTCGCACCTGAGCCTTCGCCTTGCCGTTCTGGGCGAACTCCGGCCAGTAGTCGGCCACCGGGGCGTACAGATCGATCTGCCCGCGATCCGAGAGCATCAAGACCGCCAGGCTGGCCACGGTCTTGCTGGCCGAGAAGACGTTGACGATCGTGTCCCGGGTCCAGGGATCGGGCCGGTCCTCGTCGAGGCGACCGCCCCACAGATCCACAACGTCCTCGCCGTCGACGCTGACATACAGGCTCGCGCCGACCTCATCGCCATTGGCGATATGTCGCTCCAGCGTCTCGTAGACGCGGGCGAACCTTGGATCGCAGTGCCCTTCCAGGATTGCCAAGCCGGTCCGTTCCTTCTCGTCCTGATCGATCCTACGCCACGACACCGCGATCGCGGAGGCCGGCGATCTCGTCGGCCGACAGTCCGGCCAGGTCGGAGAGGACAGTGTCGGTATGCTCTCCCACACGGGGTCCCAGGGTGCGGACCTCCCCCTTGAAACCGGAGAACCGGCCGGCCGGCGACGCCATGCGCACGGACTTGCCCGTCTCGGGATCGTCCACGGTGATGATGGAGCCCCGGGCCTGGATGTGCGGATCGGCCAGGATGTCTTCGGCAGAATAGATCGGCCCCACCGCCAGGCCGGCCCTGCCGCAGCGCCCGAGGAGATCGAGCAGATCGAACTGCCGGGACCAGGCGTCGACCTTGCCTTCGATTTCCGCGCGGTGGACCACGCGGCCTGCAGAATCACCGTCGTAAACCGCGAGAGACTCGTCCTCCATCAGCTGGCGCAGTTGCCGCCACAGCTTCTCGGTGGAACAGGCGATGACGACGTGTTTACCGTCCCTGGTGTTGAAGAGGCCATGGGGCGACCAGCGCGGGCTGGAGTTGCCCATCTGCTTCATGGTGGAGCCGGTCTCGTCATAGGTGACGATCATGTCCTCCATCATGCTGAGAATCGGCTCGTAAAGGCCAAGGTCGATCTTTTGCGGCTTGCCGGTCTGGTCGCGCTGGCGAAGCGCCAACATGAGGGCGAAGGCGCCGTAGATCCCGGCGATGCCGTCGCCCAGCATGGCGTAGCCCGACTGAATCGGCGGACCGCCCGGAAGCCCCGTCCGGTTCGTCAGACCGGCGTAGGCTTCCGCGACGCGCGCGAACCCCGGCCGGTCCTCGTAGGGCCCGGCACCGAACGCTGTTAGGTGATAGAAGATGAGGTCCTTCTTGACCTTGATCAGGTCATCGAAATCCAGGCCCCACTTCTTCAGCGCGTTCGAGCGGAAGTTGACGATCACGATGTCGGCTTCGCTGACGAGCTTCTTGAATACCTCACGGCCTTCCTCGCTGTTGAAATTCAACGCGACGCTCTGGCGATTGCGGGCAATGACCTTCCACCACACGGAGACCTTGCCCCGGTGGGGTGGAATGTTCCGCATGTGATCGCCCTGCGGCTGTTCGACCTTGATCACCTCCGCCCCGTACTCCGACAACAGAGAACCGGCATAGGGCGCGGCCAGGAAGGTCGCGGCATCGAGGATACGAATGCCGCTCAGGGGACCGGGAGGGTTGGGCATAGGATACTCTTCCGTTTGGCTCGACGCGGAGTCCCGCTGGCTCTTCTAGTGACCTTCGGCCGCCTCGACGTCCCGGGCACCGAACGACGCGGCCCAGAAGCAGATGGCGGCGATGACGTTCAGAGCGAGCGTCGCGACCAGAGCCAGGCTGATCTGTCCCCCGAGCCTGTCCGATATCAGGCCGGTGATGAGGGGGCCCATGCCCGCTCCGAACAGGTTCACCAGCAGTTGCTCGACCGAGGTCACAGATCCCCGCATGTGATCCGGCGTGACCGAAACGATCACCGCGCGAGGAGCGGCGTAGTGGCTGCCGAGCGTGAACCCGAGGAACATCACGAAGGCGACGACGCCCCATTTTTCGGTGGCATAGGAAATGCCGATCGCGGCCGGCAAAGACAGGATCAAGGCGATACCAGGGACGATCCAGAGACGATCGACCCGCCCCTTCGCGATCCAGTCACCCAGGAACCCCGAGGCGAAGGTCGAGCCGAACTTCATGAAGCCCGCGGCGATGCCCACCACGAAGCCGGCCTCCGTCAGCGAGAAGCCGCTCTCGCGGACCATGATCGGCACCACCCAGGCCCAGACGGATCCGACGGTCAGAGCGGCCAGCGTCAGCCCCATCACGCTGAAGAGGATGGTCGGCGACTTCGTGACGAAGAGGATCGACTGGAGGATGCTCGGAGGTTTCACGGCCACGCCGTCCGGGCTGACGCGGCGTGGCGGCTCCTTGATCATGAACCACATGGCGAAGGCGAGAAGCATCCCGGGCAAGCCCGCGACCAGGAAGACGTAGCGCCAACCGAACTGGTCCGAAATGAACCCGCCGACCGCGAAGACAAGGCCCGTACCGATGGCGACGCCTGAAAACACAACGCCCATGGCGCTGGCCCGCAAGCGCGTCGGAAAGTAGCTGCCCACCAGCGACTGAACCGACGGAGATGTCGCCGACTCGGCGGCACCAACCCCCATCCGCATGGCGAACAGCTGCCAGAAGTTCGTTGCGAAAGATCCCAGAAGCGTCAGGAAGCTCCAGATACCCAGCATGGCCGCGAACAGGCGCACCCGATTGGTCCGGTCGAGCATCCACCCCACGGGAAGAACGAAAATCGAGTAGGCGATCGCATGCGCGAGACCGGCGAGCGCCCCCAGCTGCCCATCAGAGAAGCCGAACTCAAGCTTCAGCGGCTCGATGACGACGGAAATCACAAAGCGATCCACGGAGTGGAAGGTGTAGGCCGCCGTGAAAAATGCCGCCACGATCCAGGCCGTCCGGAGCGAAATATCGCCTGCCTTTGACGCCATTGATCTTCCTCCCTTTATCGGCTCGGCTTTTGGTCCGGCCATTTAGGTCATTGTCTTGTGATGCCGCCGGATGTCAACCCGCGAAAGGGAATGAGTGGAGGTTCATGGCAGAACGAGCGGCCGATGGGGCTGGACTCGCAAAAAAGGTCAGTCCAGTCCGCGGCTCGCCAGGAACGCCGAGACCTGGTCGGCAACGACGACGTTGTTGAGGTCGGAGAACGGGAAGTGAGTGTTCCCGTGGATTCCTATGTCGGGCAGATGGACGACCGTGACGTCCCCGCCTGCTGCGTTCACGGCATTTGCCCAGCGGCGCGCCATCGCCAGCCGGGCTCTCCAACCATCGGGGCCGGGCACCGTCGTGGGTTCAGCGGGGATGTTGTCACCGTAGAAGATCACGATCGGAATGCGGGTCAGAGACATGAATTGAGCCCGTGTCACGGCCATCGGAGAAATCGTCCCGCCGGCGCTGACGATGGGGTCCGGGAGGTCATCCTCGGGGAACAGGAAATCGCTGCCCGGCTCGAAGGCAACGATCCCCTTGACGTCGGAGTTCTTGACCGCTGTCAGCCAGCCAGGGCCGCCTGCGCGCGAATGGGTCATCAGGATCGCAGGGCCGACCCGGCCAACGAGCGCGGAAACAGCATCCGAAACGACATCGATATCATAGGGGCCGATGTTCGGTGTCATCTGCCGGAAGAACTGGTCCAGGGTATTGGTATCCCGAGCGAACTGCACGCCCGGAAAATAGTCCGGCCACACGCCCAGCCGAAGCTGGCCGAACCAGTATTGCTCATCCGGCGTGGGTTCGATCGTCCCGCCGACCATGCTCCGGCCCGCGTTACCTCGGCGGGGCTGATCGATGACATAGACACCGAACCGGCGACGCAAAAACAGGGTCTGGAAGCCTTCCCGACCATCCGGCGTGGTCTCCCAGGTTTTCGAGAACTGCCCCGTCCCGTGCCACATGATCAGGGGGTAGGGCCGCGCGCGCACTGGAACTTGATAGAAGGCATAGAGATGATCGCCGCGGTAAGTCTGCCCTGCCGGGCCGTCGGGATGGAGAGGATCGAACACGCCCGGAGCAGTGATCATGGTCCCGCCGCTGGCGAAACTCCCCTGGGACTGAATGACCAGCGGACCGGATGCGCTGATCGGCGCGCAGGAGGCTTGAAGGAGTGCCGCCGCTCCAAGAATTGCCAGGGCCAGTTTGGTCGATATGCGGTTCATGAGACGGCTCCAGGAAATTCGGGCGAACCCGGAAGCGGAACAGGGGGCGTGCCGAGCGACATTGGTCTCTCTCCTCCCGTGGCCCAGTTCAAGAGTTCGACCGTGTGGACGACTGGCTTCCTTGTGCGTGTCGCGATCTGGCGGATACATCCGAGATTGCCTGCGGCGATCACATCGGACGGGATCGCCTCGAGCGTCTTGACCTTGCGATCGCCCAGCTGGCTGGCGATTTCGGGCTGGAGCAGGTTGTAGGTTCCCGCGGATCCGCAGCAGAGATGACTGTTCGTCGGCTCCCGAACGGTGAACCCGGCCTGCTCAAGCAGCGCTCGTGGCAGGCTCTTGATACGCTGACCGTGCTGAAGGGAACAGGCCGAGTGATAGGTGACGGCCAGACTTCCTGACATCCCTGAGGGTCGCAGGCCGACGTCTGCGATCAGCTCGGTGATGTCGCGCGACAGCGCCGCGACCCTGGCCGCGCGGTCTGCCCATTCCGGATCATTGCGGAAGATGAATCCGTAGTCCTTCAGCGTTGTGCCGCAGCCGGACGTCGTGACCACGATCGCGTCGAGCCCGGCCCCGTCGATCTCGCGAATCCACGCGGTGATGGCGGCCTTGGCGAGCGCGTGGCTGCGGGCGGTCTTGCCCAGATGATGCGGCAAGGCCCCGCAACAGCCGCCCCCCTCCGCGACCACGACCTCCACTCCATGCCGGTTCAGCAAGGCGATGGCGGCAGCGTTGATCTCCGGAGAAATCGCGGGCTGGACGCAGCCGGCCAGGATGGCGACACGAAGCCGTCGCGGGCCCTGCGCGGGGAAGACGCCGGGCCGATCCGTCTGCCTCACCGGGGTGAGGCGCGGCACTATGCCCATCATGCCCTTCAGTCGCCCTGGCGCGAACCGCGCCAGCGGCGACAGGATCGTGACAGCCCGTGACACGACGCGGAAGATCTTCGGTCGCGTCATGATGAACGACAGGAGATCACGCAGAATGCGATCCGGCCACGGCCTCTCATAGGTCTGTTCGATATGGGCTCGGGCGTGATCGATGAGGTGCATATAGTCCACCCCCGACGGGCAGGTGGTCACGCATGAAAGGCAGGACAGGCAGCGATCGACGTGTTTGACGGTCTCGGGCGTCGGCGCTGATCCGTCCTCCAGCATGTTCTGGATCTGGTAGATTCGGCCTCGCGGGCTGTCCAACTCGTCGCCGAGAAGATCGTAGGTCGGGCAGGTGGCTGTGCAGAAGCCGCAATGCACGCATTTGCGCAGGATCGCCTCGGACGTGGCGATATCGGGATCCTGAAGCTGAGATGTGGTGAAACGGGTCTGCATCAGATGTCTCGATACATTCGGCCGGGATTGAGGATGCCGCCCGGGTCGAACTGGGCCTTTACCCGACGCGTCAGCGCCCACAGCGTCGGGGCCATGGGTTCGAAAGGATCGACGTCTTCATCCATCCCAGGCGGTGCACGCATGAGGGTCGCGTGCCCATGGCCGGCGACCGTCCGGATCACCCTGCGGATCGCAGCTGCGCCGAGGTCGATGCCAAAACTGCCCTCGACCCACACCGCGCCACCGCCCCAGTCATAGTAGTGACGACCAACGCCAGCGCGCCTCAGCGACCGCCCTACGGCTGCGGCGCTTCCCGGCGGAATGGACAGCCGCCAAACCGGAGCGCCGCTGCCCTTGAAGAATGCGCCGCCGCTGATGTCCTTCCAAAGCGATGCCGACCGCGCCGCGTCGATCAGCCGGGTTTCGACGCCGGAAGGCGCGATCGTCTGCCGCAGTTCGGACGTGGCCGCGGCAACGGTTTCGGCGATTGATTCGAGCCTCAGCAGGGTCGCCGTCCGGTCGTCATCGCCCAGGCCGTCCGGGAGAAACGCCGCCCCGGTCACCTGGAATGAACCCCCCAGGGCGTCGATGAGGGCGCGAAGCCCGGTGGTTTCCGAAAGGCCCATGAACGCGACGGTCTGCACGGCTTCCGCGCGAGGCAGAACCTTGATTGTCACCTCGGTCAGAGCCGCAAGCGTGCCGAACGCGCCCGACATCAGCTTGGGCAGATCGTAACCCGTCACATTTTTCACGACACGTCCGCCCGCGGCGAACGCTTCGCCATGACCGTTGACCGCCTTGAAGCCGAGAAAATGGTCGCGGGGCGCGCCTGCGGTGATGCGCCGGGATCCTCCGAGGCCGGTAGACAGGACGCCTCCCAGACTGCCTTGGCCGCTCGGCAGACCCCACAGCGGGCCCAGCTCGGGAGGCTCGAAGGCCATGTGCTGATTGCGAGCGGCAAGGATGGTCTCGATCTCCGCGATCGGAGTGGCCGGCCCGCAGGTCAGGACGAGCTCCTCCGGCTCGAACGTGGTGATCCCGGAGAACGCCCCGAGGTCGAGGATGGCGTCGCAAGCGCAAGCCCGGCCGAGCGGACGTCGGGATCCCCTTCCCTTCAGTTCGAGCGTGCGTCCCGCCGTGGCGGCGTCGCGGATGATGTGTTCCACCTCGCGGGACGTCGTCGGCCTGAGCACCTGGCGCATCAGAACCTCGGAATGTCAGGGAAGCGCGTGGCGCCCTGTTTCACATGGACCCGCCCGAGTTCGGCGCACCGGCACAAGTTTGGAAAGACCTTGCCCGGGTTCAGAAGGCCGTCTTCGTCGAACGCGCATTTGAGGCGCTGCTGCTGATCGAGATCGGCCTTGGTGAACTGAACCTCCATCAGATCGCGCTTTTCGACCCCGACCCCGTGCTCGCCGGTCAGCACGCCGCCGACCTCGACGCACAGTCTCAGAATGTCGTCGCCGAAGGCTTCCGCGTCGGCCAGCTGTCCGGGAATATTCGCGTCGTAGAGAATGAGCGGATGCAGGTTGCCGTCTCCCGCATGGAAGACGTTGGCGACCTGAAGCCCGTAGATCGCCGACAGCTCGCCCATGCGGTGCAGGACGCGGGGCATGGCGCGACGGGGGATCGTGCCGTCCATGCAGTAATAGTCAGGCGAGATCCGGCCGACCGCAGGGAAGGCGGCCTTTCGGCCAGCCCAGAACGCCAGACGCTCAGTCTCGCTCGAACTCGCCCGAAATGAGCAGGCCCCGGAAGTTTCGGCGATGCGAAGGACGCGATCGATCAATTGATCCACCTCGACGGGGTGACCGTCCAGCTCGACGATCAACAGGGCCGCGACGTCCAGCGGATAACCGGGACTGCAGAAGGCCTCGGCGGCGTGGATGGCCGGCCGATCCATCATCTCCATGCCGGCGGGAATGATCCCCGCGCTGATGATGCTCGCCACGCATTCGCCGCCCTGTTCGACCGCGGGGAAGCCCAAAAGGACAGCCCGCTGGGTGACGGGTTTTGGAAGGATCCGGACCGTGACCTCCGTCACGATGCCGAGCAGACCTTCGGACCCCGTCACGATCCCGAGAAGGTCGAGGCCGCCGGGATCCATCGCTTTTCCACCCAGCCGGACGATCTCGCCATCCATGAGCACGAGCTCGACGCCCAGGAGATTGTTGGTCGTCATGCCGTATTTGAGGCAGTGAACGCCGCCCGAGTTTTCCGCGACATTGCCGCCAATGGTGCAGGCGATCTGACTTGACGGGTCGGGCGCGTAGTAGAAGCCACGGTCCGCGACAGCCTGACTGATGGCGAGATTGGTGACGCCGGGCTGCACCACGACACAGCGGTTGTCGTAGTCGACCTCGACGATCCGCTTGAACTTTCCCAGCCCCAGAACGATGCCGTCCGCGAGCGGCAGGGCTCCACCCGACAAGGAGGTCCCGGCGCCGCGCGGCACCACCTTCAGGCCTACGGACTTGCAATAGGCCAGAACCCGGCTGACCTGCTCGACGGTCTCGGGCAGGACAACGAGCATCGGGGGCGTCCGGTAGGCGGTCAGGCCGTCACATTCATAGGCGCGCAGCTGCGACGCCGCGTCGATGACGCCCTCGCCCGGCACGATGGCTCGCAGGCGATCGGCGAACTCGTCGCGTCTCGCCAGAAGGTCAGGGTCCGGGAGCGGCATCTGCATGGTCGCGGTCCCGCTAGAGGATCGCCAGGGCGTCCGCTCCGGCCCTGGCGACCTCGCCATCCTGGGCGGAGGTCGCACCGGAGATCCCGATCGCTCCGACGAGGTCTCCGTCGTGGAACAGGGGCAGGCCGCCCTCGATCGGGCTCGCACCGGGCAGAGCCGCGATGTTTGGCTTGCCGGACAGAACCATGTCCTCAAAGACCTTCGAAGGTCGTTTGAACATAAGGGCCGTCAGACCCTTGGCCTGGGCGACCTCGATCGAGCCCAGCTGGGTGCCGTCGGCGCGCTCCAGATAGATCAGTCGCCCCCCGGCGTCGAAGAGGGCGATGACCACGGTCCAGTTCGCGGACTTCGCCTTGGCGGACGCGGCGGCTGCGACGTGTTTGGCGTCGGCGAGCGACAGGCTTCTCAAGGTCTGCACCATGAGCGTCCTCCTTTGATGCGCCGCTCCTCCGTCGAGGTGAGCCCTCCGGACGGTCGCAGCACGTGACTACTCGCTAGCTGACTTGCTCCCCCGAGGCAATAAATGGACTGTCCATTTAGGCCGTGCGAGATCGACCTCATTGAAACTCTATTCTGGCGAGAGATTCAGATAGGCGGACACACCCCCGTCGGCCTCCAGGGTGGTCCCTGTGAACATCCGGGACTCATCGGAGGCCAGGAACACCAAGGCACCGGTCACGTCATCGACACCACCCGCGGAGAACGGGAACCTGGCTCGCCGCTTCTCGCGCATCGCCAGATACTCCGGCGACGCGACCGCGTGCTGGCGGGCCGTCCTTTCGGTCAGAACGGCCCCCGGCGCGATGGCGTTAACCCGGATTCCGAACCCCGCGCATTGCGCCGCCATAGTCCGTGTCAGGGAGATGATACCGCCCTTGGACGCGGCATAGGCCGGGCGATCAGATCCCATCAGCCCCTTCGCCGACGAAAAGTGGATGATCGACCCGCCGCCCGCCTGGACGAGATGCGGAATGCCGTATTTGCAGCAGAGCACCGGATGCAGAAGGTTGAGCTGCAGCACCCGCATCCAGACAGCCACGTCCATGTCCTGAACCGGCTTGTCCTCCGGGGTGGAGCCACCGGCCGCGTTGACGATGATGTCCAGCCTGCCAAACCGTGCGACCACGGCCTCCACCGCCGCCTTCACGCTCGCTTCGTCCGTCACGTCCGTCTCGACGAACAGAGCCTCGCCCCCTGCGGCGAGGATCTCGCGTTCGGCTTCCTGCCCCGCGCCCCGGTCGATTTCTAGAAGACCGACGCGTGCACCCTCGCGAGCGAAGGCGAGGGCGGCCGCCTTGGCGATCCCTCCGCCCGCCCCGGTCAGGAATGCGACCTTGCCTGCCAGTCGTCCCACGCGATTCTCCATTCCAATGATCGGGGCGTTCGTGCCGACACCTTAAGCTTGAGCCGCGGCATCAGCCGAGACCACGCGCGCCGCGATGGCTCCGAACGGCGCCGATCCGTCCGGCAGGCGCGCCTCCATCCGCACCGTGTCGCCGTATCGCATGAATTCGGTGACCGGACGGCCGCGATCGATGATCTCGATGCCACGTCGTTCGGCGATGCAACTCGATCCGACCTCACGGTACGTCTCATTGGAGACGGTGCCGGATCCGATGATCGTTCCGGCACAGAGAGATCGCGTGCTGGCGGCATGGGCCACAAGCTCGTCGAATCCGAACGCCATCGCCTCGCCGTTGGGAAACCCAAACTGTGCCTCGTTCCACCAGACATGCAGGGGAAGGCAGACACGCGACCGGGACCAATGGGCTCCCAGCTCGTCTGGCGTGACCGCGACGGGTGCGATCGAGCAGGCCGGCTTGCCTCGGATCCAGCCGAACCCCGTTCGCATCTCGGCCTCGCCGATCTTTCGCAGGCTCCAGTCGTTGATCTGGACGATCAGCTTGATGTGCCCGACCGCTTCCTGCGGCGTGACACCCATCGGCACCTCGTCGGTGATGACCCCGAACTCACCCTCGAAGTCGATGCCGTCATCTTCTCTGGGTAGTCGCATCTCCTGGGTGGAGGCGAGGAACTGATGCGAGAGGCCCTGGTACATCAAGGGGCGGTCGGTCTGAGCCTTGGCCAGGTTGTAAGCCTTCTCGATCAGGTCGGCGTGAGATCGGAAAACCGAGCCGTCCAGCCACTGCCAGGCCCGAGGAAGCGGAGCCAGCGCCGCTGCGGGATCGAAGGCGAACATGGTCTCGGCGGTGCCGGCTTCCAGGCTTTCGGCCAGCGCCAGAAGACGAGGCCCGAGGACCGTCCAGTCCTCCAGCGCTTCCTGGAGCGTCCTGGCGATGCCGGTAGCGGGGACCGCGCACGAAAGGTCTCGCGAGACCACGACGAGCGCGCCGTCCCTCTCTCCGTTTGCCATGGTCGCCAGTTTCATTTTGCCGTCTCCCTGTCAGATCGAGCAGACCGAAAGGTCCGACGTCGCGATCCAGCTAAGGCGGGCCATCGCGTTCCCAGATGATCTCGCGCTGTTCGCCGTCCTGGCGTCGCGGCGGGATGAGGACCAGCCGTCCTGAGCGTAGCTCCAGCTTTCGCACCTCCCTGTCACCGATGCGTTCGCTGATCGCGGCGGCGTCGATCGTCGTGATCAGCCGGCCATCCTCGACCACATAGTTTCCGCAGTACGATGCGTATGCGCGGACTTCACCATCCGGCACCGCAGGCCGGCCGTCGCAGATGACCGCCATCATTCGACCGGATTGTGTCAGGACGAGCCGACCCATCGGCGCGGGGCCATAGGGCCTTCGGATTTCCACGCCCTCGCGGGAGACGGCGTTGGCCTCGACCAGCCGCCATGTGCCGTACACCTGATCGATGCGAACCGGCGGTCCCGTCATCGCACGGTCTCCTGATCGCCGACCCGCAGCGCGCGCCAGTCCTCGGCGAGCTGGTCCCGGTGCTCCGGGGCGGCGATCGAGATGAGGGCCTCGGCCCGCGCGTCGGTCGAAAGGTGCCGGACCTGGGCGGCCCCGAATTCCGTCACGATGACGTCCGCGTCGTTTGCGGGGGAGGTGACGTTCGCCGGGGACCGAAGCGACGCGACGATCCCGGACGTTCCGGCAGGGCCCCGGGCGCGGACGGCGATCATGGAACGACCGCCATCGCAGTCGAGCGCGCCTCTGACGAAGTCGGGCAGTCCCCCTGGGCTCGCGATCATCTTGCCGCCCGCGCCCTCGGCGCTGATCTGCCCGAACAGGTCGGCCTGCAGGACGGAGTTGACGGCGGTGAAACGTGGGCTGTTCACCAATGTCTCACGCGCATGGGTGTGGGAGACCGCTCGGAACGAGAACCGAGGATCCGAAACCGCATCATACAGTCGTGCCGTGCCGACTGCCGTTCCCGTCACGATCGGGAACCGCGTGTCGAGCGCCCCGCTTTGTTCGAGCGCCAGGATGTTGTCGTCGATCACGCCCGTATTGATCCGCAGATCACGGTGATTGCGCAGCTGGGCGAGGACCTGACTCGGAATCTTGCCGATACCGACCTGTACCGTCGCGCCGTCGGGGATCAGGTTCGAGATGATCGCGGCGATGCGGCCGGTGGTCTCGTCAGCTTGCGGAGGTTCCATCGTCAGGAGCGGCGCGTCATGATCGACGAGCGCTGCGAAGGCGCGATAGTCGATCAGGCTGTCGCCGGCGGTTCGCGGCATGTTCGGATTGATGAAACCGATCACGCGATCGATCCGGCCGATGAACCCGGGCAGGAAATCCACCTGTACCCCGAGACTGCATTTGCCATCGGGACCGGGCGGCGACGCCATCACGAGGGCGGTGTCGAACTTCGCGGTCGAGGAGAGCCAGCGGTCGATCACTCCGTAGCGCCACGGGCAGTAGTCCACATAGCCTTCGGCGAGCGCCCGGTTGATCTCCCGCCCCAGGAAGAAGCTCCGCATCCTCATGCCGATCGGTGGATTCGCGTAGGATCGGTGATTGACCATAGGACTGAAGATGCCGGTCACCGTCGCGTTCCGGGGTGCGTGGGCGCCGAGCAGATCCGGGGCGGTCACGATCTCCGCCGCACAGGCGGAGACGTAGATCTCGCTCGCCGTGGAGAGGATGTCGCCGACGCGATAAGCCGGAGCGATGATGTTCATCTCATCGCGCCTCGCACCCGCGTCCGACCTGCTGGGCGGCGAGGGGGGTCAATAGCTTTTGACCTGACCAAGAACCTTCTCCGCGATGAAGGACAGCATGAGTTGTTCGGTCACAGGCGTGAAGCGCGTCAGGAAGACTTCGCGGAACATGCGCTCGACATGATATTCTTTGGCGTAACCGAGGCCGCCCAGGGTCATCACGGCGGTTTCCGCCGCCGAATGACCTGCCCGCGCGCCGAGGAATTTGGCGGCGTTGGCCTCTGGCGCGCAGGACTTGCCGTTGTCGTAGAGCCAGGCGGCCTTCATCACCATGTTCCAGGCCGCCTCCAGCTCGATCCAGTTCTGGGCCAGCGGGTGCTGAATGCCCTGGTTCTTGCCGATCGGGCGGCCGAAGACGACGCGATCGCGCGCGTAGCGGGAGGCGCGAGCCAGAGCGTCCTGGCCGATCCCGATCGCCTCGGAGGCCACCATGATCCGCTCGGGATTGATGCTGTGAAGCAGTGCCGCGAACCCCTTGCCCTCCTCGCCGATGCGATCCTCGTCGGGAACGAAGAGATCGTCGATGAACACCGAGTTCGAGTCGACCGCCTTGCGGCCCATCTTGGGAATGCGCCGAACCTCGACCTTTGTCCGATCGAGGTCCGTGTAGAACATGGTGATGCCGTCGGTCGGCTTGGCGCACTCCTCGATCGCAGTGGTGCGGGTCAATAGGAGGATCTTGGAGGCGACCTGGGCGGTGGTCGTCCAGATCTTCTGGCCATTCACGACATAGCCGCCGTCCACCTTCCTGGCGAAAGTGGTGATGTGCGTCGTGTCCAGGCCGGCGTTCGGCTCGGTCACTCCAAAGCAGCACTGGTCCTTGCCCTGCACGAGATTGGGAATCCATCGGGCCTTCTGCTCGGGCGTCCCGTAGACAACGATCGGATGGGGCCCGAAAAGATTGATGTGGACGGTCGAGACCGCCGCCATCGCCCCACCGTGCTGGGCGACCTCGTTCATCATGATCGCCGCCTCGGTGACGCCCAGGCCCGAGCCGCCGTACTCCGTCGGCATGGTGATGCCCAGCCAGCCGCCTTCGGCCATCGCGGCGTGAAACTCGCGGGGAAACTCGCCATCCTCGTCGCGCGCAAGCCAGTAGTGATCGTCGAAACGCGAGGCGACAGCCCGCACGCCCTCCCGGATTGCCTTCTGGTCTTCAGTGTACTCGAAGTTCATCTGTCATCCTTGATCGTGAGGGCGGATCAGATCGCGCCGGCCGCGGATAGGGCCGCGATGTCTTCAGGGGTCCGGCCCAGCCACTCGCCGTAGACCGAGGCGTTGTCCGCGCCGATCGCCCTGCTGGGTTCAAGCGTGCGGACATCGCTGCCGCCGTAGCGGAGCGGACCCGTTGGCAGGACCACCTCGCCCATCTCGGGGTGGAGGATCCGCTTGAGCGATCCACGCGCATGCATGTGCTCGTCTTTCACCACCTCATCGAGTTCGCGAACAGGTGCCCGAGGCACCCGGAACCGGTCAGTCGCCTCGAGAAGTTCGGTCTTGCTCCGGGATCGCGTCCAGGCAGTGATGATCTCGTCGAGCGCATCGATATTGGCCACGCGGGCCTTCAGGTCGGCAAAGCGCGGATCGGTAAGCAGATCCTGCTTGCCCATCGCTGCCGCGAGGCCCGCCCAGTGGGCTTCGGTGACGCAGAACAGGGCGATGAAGCCATCGCTCGTCGGATAGACGTTGTAGGGGGCCTCGGAGAGACCGGAGTGGCGGTTGCCGGTGCGTGGCGGGTTCTGATTGCCCATGCCGTGATAGAGGCCGAGCGGCGAGCTCAATGTGGGAAAGACCGCCTCGAGCATGGAGGCTTCGACAAAGCGACCCTTGCCCGATCGCTGCGCCTCGACGAGTGCGGTGACGGCGGCGGCATAGAGATGAACCGCGCCGAAGAAGTCGGCGACCGCCGCTCCGGCCTTCACCGGGGGACGATCGGCATAGCCTGTCGACGCCATCACGCCGGACATGGCCTGAACCGTGAGGTCCATGGCGGGCAGGTTGCGATAAGGGCCTGACCAGCCGTAGCCCGTGCCGGCGGCGTAGACGAGGCGCGGGTTTTCCTTCCGCAGCCGGTCGGGCCCGACACCTAGGCGATCCATGACCCCGGGAGCGAAGTTCTCGATCAGCACGTCGGCCTTGCGGACCATGTCAAGAAACAGCTCCCGGCCGGCGTCCGACTTCAGATTGATCGAAACGAACTCTTTGTTGGAGTTGAGCATCGCGAAGGGGAGCATCGCACCGCCGCCGACCTGAGCGCGGCGACGCATGTTCTCGCCGCCCGGAGGCTCCACCTTGATGACCCGAGCACCGCTGGTCGCAAACAGGAAGGACGCGTACGGGCCGTTGTAGATCTGGCCAAGATCGAGAACCGTCACACCCGCAAGCGGCAGGCTTCGATCGCCAACCGCATCGACGGCCTCTGACTGCTGATCCACCATCCCCCCGTCGCGGTCGTGCCGCGTGTCATTGCCTTGAACGTCTGATCTAAATTGGTCCGGCCATTATGTCCAGCTTTGTACTCGCTGCACATCTTGACGCACGCATCGGCCGCCGCCCGCTATTTGGATGGACCATTTAGCTTGTCCTCCCCAGTCGACTGGTGTAGCCCGACGAAAGGAGCCCATCCGCTCGTGCGGATAGGGCGAATGATGCGTTGGAGACGTGGCGGGATGGCGGGTCTTTTCTTCGAAGAGTTCGAGGTCGGTCAGACCTTCGTTCACCCGATCAGGCGGACCGTCACCGAGGCAGACAATGTTTGGTACAGCACCGCGACCTGTAATCCGGCGGCGATCCATCTCGATGAGGAATACTGCCGCGAGCACACCGAGTTCGGGACCCGGATCGTCAACAGCGGTTTCACGTTCGGCTTGATGGTGGGACTCTCGGTCGGCGACACGACGCTCGGGACGACGGTCGGCAATCTGGGCATGGATGAGGTCCGGTTTCCGTTTCCGGTGTTCCACGGGGACACGATCCGTGCCGAGACCGAGGTTCTGGAGGTGCGCGAAAGCAAGTCGCGTCCGAACCAGGGGATCGTCACGTTCCTTCATCGGGCTCTGAACCAGCGCAATGAGGTCGTGGGCCAGTGCAAACGCGCCGCGCTCATGCTTCGGAAACCGGCATGACGACCGCGCCGCTCCGCTCGCTCCTGTTCGTCCCTGGCGACAGTGAGCGCAAGATCGAGAAGGCGAGTGGCTCGGAAACCGACGCCATCGTTCTGGATCTCGAGGATTCCGTCGCGCCGGGCCGCAAGACGCTGGCGCGCCAGATGGTTGCTGACCATCTGGCGGCCCGTCGCTTCAAGCCGACAACAGCACAATGGGTCCGGATCAACGACCTGACGACTCCTGAGGCTCTCCAGGATCTGGCGGCGGTCGTCGGCGGTCGGCCGGCCGGAATTCTCTTGCCGAAGTGCAAGGGACCCCGGGACGTCGCGCGGCTTGGACATTATCTCGATGTGTTGGAGGCGCGTGAAGATCTCCCCGCCGGTTCGGTCGCCGTCATGGCCGTGGCGACCGAGACCGCCGGATCGCCCTTTGCTCTCGGCGACTACAAGGACGCCCGCCTTCCCCGTCTGCGCGGCTTGACGTGGGGAGCCGAAGATCTAAGCGCAGCCGTCGGGGCCGCGACCAACGCGGACGAGGATGGGCGGCTCTCTCTTACCTATCGCATGGTGCGAAGCCTGATGCTCCTGGGCGCCAAGGCCGCAGATGTGGAAGCCGTCGACACCGTCTACCCTGACTATCGGGACGTAGAAGGATTCCGGCGCAGCTGCATTGCGTCGCGGCGCGAGGGCTTCACCGGTCGGTTCGCCATCCATCCAGACCAGGTGGCGATCATCAACGAAGCGTTCAGCCCGAGCGCTGAGGACATCGCCTTCGCCGAGCGGGTGATCGCGGCATTCGCCGCTGCCCCGGAGGCTGGAGCCGTGGGACTTGACGGCAAGATGCTGGATCGGCCGCATCTCTCTCAGGCCCAGAAAATCCTCGCGATGCGCGACACATTCGCCGGACGTTCGCGTCCCGAGCTCGCCTAACCCTCGCACACCGGCGGCGCGGATCGTCCGCCTCGCCGCGCAGCCCTGCAGAACCGGAACTAAGACCATGAAGCCTCTTGATGAAGCCGACCCGCTGAACTCAGGCGACCGTGTTCGGGGCAAGGTCGTGATCGTGACAGGCGCCGGCTCCCTGACGGAGGGGATCGGAAACGGGCGCGGTATCGCGCTCATGCTCGCCCGGCATGGCGCCAAGGTCGCTGTGGTCGATATCGATGAGAAGGCGGCGGAGATGACCGTCGACATGATCACCTCGGAAGGGGGCGAGGCCATGGTCCTTCAAGCCGACGTCGCCGACGTCGCCTCCTGCGAGGCGACCGTCGCGCGCGTGGTCGAACGCTGGGGCCGCCTCGACGTCCTGGTCAATAACGTCGGCACCAGCCGGGTGCGGGGAAATGCGGTCGATGTCGATCTGGACAAGTGGGACCGCGGCATGCGGATCAATGTGAAGTCGATGGTCATGATGACCCGGTTCGCGGTGCCGGAGATGAAGAAGGCCGGGGGCGGATCCATCATCAACACCGCATCGATCACCGCGATGGCCGGCGGCCATCCGAACCTCTTCTATCCTGTCTCCAAGGCGGCAGTCGTCCATCTGACGAAGACCATGGCAGGCCAGCACGGCGAGGACGGAATCCGCGTCAACGCCGTCGCTCCCGGCTTCGTCTATACGCCTGTCGTCTATGGTGCTGGCCTGCCCGATGGCGTCCGCGAGGCGCGCCAGCAGGCCTCGGCCCTGAAGACAGAGGGCACCGCCTGGGACGTCGCTTTCGCAGTCCTCTATCTCGCCAGCGACGAGGCGCGCTGGGTCACGGGCGTCCTGCTACCGGTCGATGCCGGGACCAGCGCCATCTCGAGCCATTTTCAAACAAGCGCCAAACGGACAGCCAAGCTTGCAGTGCTCGGCGGGAAAGAGCCGGCGACTTGAGCCGTCAAGGCCTCTCTGCTTCCTAGCGATCGCGAGCCGTGAGGTCGGCCTAACCCTCGCTCGTCAACGCCGCGAGCTCTTCGCCGTACGCCGAAAGGTGGCGGACCATCCGGCGTCGCGCCGCGTCCGCGTCGCGCTGTCGGACTGCCTCGAAGATCTGCCAGTGAACGCCGACCACGGCCTTGCGGATCTTGATGTCGAATTCTTCGAACGACGTTGCGGCGTGTAGTCCGGTCGAAATCGAAGTGAGGAAGGCGATGAAAAGCGGGTTGTTGCTCGCCGCAGTCAGGGCCAGATGCCAGTTGATGTTGGCTTCCTGGAACGCCTCCATATCGGCGACGACGTTGGCGCACTCCTCCGTCAGCCGCTCCAGTTCCTCCAGCTGCTCCTCCGTCCTCGACAGCGCCGCCTGGGCCGCTGCAGCCGGTTCCAGCGCCTCCCTCACGTAGATCAGATCGATGTAGCGGATGTTCTGTCCACTAATGAAGTCGTTCAGGGACCTTGCGACGAAGGTCGAACTGGGGCTGGAGATGTACGCTCCGCCACTTCGGCCCCTCTTTGTCACGAGCAGTTGCTGCGCGGTCAGGGCTCCCAGCGCTTCGCGGACCGTGGCCCGGCTGGTTTGATATCTGACCATCAGCTCGCGTTCGCTGGGCAGGGATGTCCCTTGCGGGAACTCCCCGCGGACGATCGCTGCTCTGAGCTTCTCGGAAAGCAGGCTCGCCACCGACGTCGACCGTTCGGCGGCCTCTTCGGCGAGGCTCCCAGCCTTTTTCGGTCTTTTCTGAGGGATTGCAGCCATCTCGCGCCCAGGCATCGATCATATTCACGCTTCGGCGCGATCGTCGCCGAGCTCCGTTGGAATACGTTGGCGTCGATTGTCTGAGACTACAAGCAAGACAGCGCCGCCGCAATGGCGTCCGTCAGACCAATAGCGTCACGGAAGGTCCAGACCTGCCTGATTTGACGCTTGGGAGCGACTCTCGAGCGCGAAATCGTTTAATGGTTCGGCCTTTCGCGAACGTGATCCCGATCTCCATGGCGGTGAACGGGCCCCTGCCTTGAGGATGCCATGGTCGATGCTGGAGACCTGCCCCCGATCATGGCGATCGAGCCCGAGCTTCCCATCGTGGACAGCCATCATCATCTCTGGGCCAACGCCCATGGCAGCTATCAGACTAGAGCGGAGTTCGAGGCGCAGTTCTCTGTCGGGGGGCATCGGATTCTGGCGTCGGTCTACGTCGAATGCGGAGCGATGAACCTGATAGATGCGCCACCGTCGATGCGCACGGTCGGGGAGGCCGCGTTCGTCGCCGAAGTGGCGCGGGACTACGAACTCCGGGGTCAGTCGGGCATTTGCGCCGGCTTCGTCGGAGAAGCCGACCTGACGCTCGGGGAGGAAATCGACGGGGTTCTGGACGCGCTCGATGAGGCAAGCGGCGGACGACTGCGCGGCATTCGGGGAACCGCGCTTTGGGACGATGACCCCGGCGTCAACACAGGAACTCGGGCTTTTTCGACCCGGCATCTGCTGGGACAGAGCGAGTTTCGGGCAGGTTTCGGCCGCCTGTGCGCACGCGGGCTCGTTTATGACGCCTGGCAGTACTTCCATCAGTTGCCAGATGTCGCCGCACTCGCCGACGCCTTTCCCGACAGCACAATCGTCGTCAACCACTGCGGTGGCCTGCTCGGCATTCGCGCTTATGCCGAGCCATCGACCTTCGTCCATTGGCGTGACGCGGTTGTGAATGTCGCCCAACGCCCCAACGTTCTGATGAAGCTCGGTGGCCTAAGTGCAGCGCGAAACGGATTTGACTTCTCGGCCATGCCACACCGGCCGGGCGCGGAGACACTGGCGCGTCTGTGGCGACCCTATATCGAGACCTGCATCGAAGCTTTCGGAGCCGGACGATGCATGTTCGAAAGCAACTTCCCCCCTGACCGCGTCGCCGGCTCCTACGTTGAAATCTGGAATGCCTTCAAGCTGATTGCGGCCGGAGCCTCGGCTTCCGAAAAGACGGCGCTATTCGGGGGGACAGCGCGTCGCACCTACCGGATCTGACCCAACCGCCCCGTAAAACGTCTGACCTTTTTACAGGAAGGCCTTGCGCCATGCTGCGCTGCGGCATAGGTTGGCTTTGCCCCTCCGGGCGTTTCCTCCCATCATCTTGCCGCGCCCGCTGGGCGCGGCTTTTTGCTGGAAGGAGCAGCGTTGCCGCTGCCTCTGGTTCCGGAAAATTGGGCGTTCGCGGTTCCACTGCATCGTGGGGTCCAGGCGTCGACCCGAATGTTTGTTTGGAGGCTCCGACCGTCGGGGGAGAGTGTCGGAATCTGCGCGGTCGCCATGACACGGACGTTCAAGTCAGCGCCAGGCCCAGGAAGGCCTCTTGGGATCACAGTGAGGGATCGCATCAGCCGGGGCCGGCGAGCCCGGCTGCAATGATGGCGTCCTCCGCCGACGTTCCGCCAGAAATTCCAACGGCGCCGATGACCTGGCCATCGACGACGATCGGTTCTCCACCCCCGATCGCCACGAAGTCTTCCGCCGTCAGCAACGCGTATCGACCATTGTTCACCTGGTCTTCCCGACTGACCGTCGTGGTCCGGAAACGAGCGGACGTTCGCGCCTTGTCTTGGGACAGTGGGATGGAGCCGTAGGGGACGCCGTCCATTCTGGCGAAGGCGACGAGTTCTCCTGACGGCTCGACCACAGCGATCGCCAAGGGCAGGCCCCGACGCGCGCCTTCTTCGAGGCCGCGTTGAACGATCGCCTGGGCTTGGTCGATGCCGATGGGTTCGCCGTAGACGCTTGGGATCGGAGGCGTCGATTGGGCGGCCGCTGGTGTTGAAAGCACCGTCAGGCAGGCGATTGCGATCAGCCATTTCATGGTCATCTCCGATTGCTGATGGAGGGTTGTTCCGGCCCCACGAACTGCGCGTCGGTCACGTGTTCAAGCCACTGCACCGGGGCGCCGTTGCGGTCTTCCGACACGGCGACGTGCGTGAGGCCGCTGGATCGCGTGCCGCCGTGCCAGTGGGATACGCCGGGCGGCGTCCAGATGACGTCGCCGGGGTTCATTTCCCGGACCGGCTCACCCTCGATCTGCGTCCAGCCCTGACCCGAGGTGACGACCAAAAGCTGGCCATGCGGATGCCGATGCCAGCGGGACCGTGCCCCCGGTTCAAAGGTGACGGTCGCCCCACTGAGGGCGGAGTCGCCTGATCCCTCGAAGGGTGAGGTCACGGCCACCTTGCCGGTGAAGTTGCCGGACGGGGCGCTCGTGGCGGGTTGGATCGAGTTCCACTCCGGCACGGTTTCGAGAACCTGAAGAGCCCCGGTGACCCGAGGCCGGCCGACGTAAAAGGCGAGATGGGTCAAGGCCTCCCCGACCTCAGCCCGCGTCAGTCCGGCCGTTGAGGTTTGTCGGATGAGGGCTGGAAGCTGGTCGGCTTCGCCAAGGGCGGTCAGCGCCGAGATCGTCACCAACAGCCGGTCACGCTGAACCAAGTCTGTGCGCCGCCAGAGATCGTCACGGATCACCGTGTCGGTGAGACGGGCGAAGCCCGGTGCGAAGGCGTCATCAGCGGTGGGCGCCGGGCCAGTCGGTGTTGGGCGGGCGGCGAACGGAGCCAGGGCGGCGGTGTCGATGTCCCGTGACGTATAGACCTCGTCGAAGACGGCGAGGGATGTCACCGCGCTGGGCCAGCCCGCGTAGAAGGCGAGATGGGTCAGCACGCCTGACGCCTCAACGGGCGTGACGCCATTGTCCAGCGCCCGCCCGAGATGACCCCGAAGCTGCGCCGGCTTATCGGTCGCGATGAGCGCAGAGATGACCACAAGGCTGCGGTCGCGCTTGGACAGGCCTGGTCCGGGCCAGACCTGTTCGAAGAGCACCTCGTCCGTATAGGCGGCCATGCCGGGGGCGACGCGTTGCTGGACAGCCCCCGAAGGCCGGGGGTCGGCCTGCTGAGCCTGCGCCCCGGTCGTGGTTAGAGCCGCCAGAAGCCCGACGATGAGTCGACGCATCCCTTAGGTCCTCGGCGGGGCTTCGACCTCGGAATAGGCGAGGACGGCGTCGGGCAGACGAGCGCCCCTGATCTCGATGGCGTCAGCGGCGGCTGTGAACTCGCTCAGTTCGGTCGGGGTGAACCGGACGGCGGCGGCGGCGGTGTTCTCCAGCATATGCGCCATCTGGGTCGTGCCGGGGATGGGCACGATCCAGGGCTTCTGTGCCAGCAGCCAGGCCAGGGCGATCTGTCCGGGTCTGGTGTCCTTGCGCCCGGCCCACTGCTTCAGCAGTTCGACCAGGGCGAGGTTGTGCGGCAGGTTCTCTGGCGAGAAGCGCGACTCGCCGCCCCGGATGTCGCCGGAGGCGAAGCGGGTGTTGGCGTCGATGGCGCCGTTCAGGAAGGCCACGCCGAGCGGGCTCCAGGGCACGAAGCCGATGCCGAGTTCCTCGCACGCCGCCAGCACCCATTCCTCGGGTCCGCGCCACAGCAGCGAATACTCGTTCTGCACCGCAGCGAGGGGCTGTTCAGCGTGGGCGCGGCGCAGGGTCTGCTGGCCCATTTCGCACATGCCCCAGTACAGCACCTTGCCCTCGGCCATCAGCTCTTTCATCAGGCCGGCGACGTCCTCGATCGGCACCTCCGGATCGACCCGGTGCTGGTAAAGCAGATCGATCCGGTCGGTTTTCAGACGCTGGAGCATGCCGTCCACCACGCGGCGCACGTGGTCGGGTTGGCTGTTGCGACCCGGCCGACGCTGGCCGGTTTCCTGATCGATGTTCCAGCCGAATTTGGAAGTAATGACGACCTGGTCGCGGATCGGGGCGACGGCTTCGCCGAGGAGGCGTTCCACCTCGTGCGGGCCATAGGCCTCGGCGGCATCGAAGAAGGTCACGCCGTTCTGATGCGCGGTGCGGATGATGTTGATCATCTCCGGCCGGGTCGGGATGGTCGTCTGATAGGTGCGCGTCATGTTCTGCACGCCCAGGCCGATGCTCGACACTTCCAGGCTACCGAGGCGGCGGCGATCCGGCGGCGTGACCTGAGCGGTTCGGGAGGCCTGCGTGGGCGTTCTGGCACTCGCCGCCGTCGCGGCCAGTGCGGGCAGAGCCAAGCCGGCGCCGAGCAGGCCCCGGCGTCCGACGCCATTGGTCTTGTTGTTCGTTTGCATAGTTTGTCTCCTTTGAGGGGGTCAGCGGTCGGTCTGGGCGAGAACGGCTTCGACGCCGGCGTCCGGGCCCAGCCATTCCGTGACAAGAGTGATCGTCCGGCGTTCCTGGTCGGCCTCCATAACGAAGGCGTCGAGGATGCGCGCTCCGGGCGCGTGGCTGGCGAGCACGGACAGACTGGACCGAAGCCCGTAGCCGCCGTGGGTGATGAAGGGGCGCACTGTCTTGCCGGTCAGGTCGTGCCCACGCAGGAAGCTGCGGATCACCGGCGGCGCTGTCTCGCCCCAGATCGGGAAGCCCAGATAGACCGTGTCGTAGGCGGCGAGGTTCTGGACCTCCGCCTTCAAAGGCGGCTCGAAGCCGGCGTCCCGCTCGCGCCGCGCCTGGTCCACATTCGCCTGATAATCTTCCGGATAGGGCTCGGCGGGCAGGATTTCGAACAGGTCCGCGTTCAGCGTGCGCTTCAACTGACCGGCGATGACGCGGGTGTTTCCCGAGCGCGTGAAATAGGCGACGAGGATGTTCGACGTCGGTGCCACCACCGGTCGCGCCTCCTGGGCACAGGCCGTCGTCGATCCGGCTATCAAGGCCATGGCCAAAGGCGTCGACAGGGCCGCGCGCCGCGAGACTGCATGACCGCCGCCATCCGTCATCGCCCGACCCTCGCCTGCAAGTGCGCGGGGTAACGGTCGCCCTGAACCGTGACCTGCGAGACGGCCGTCTCGATCTGCGTCAGATCGCCAGCGGTTAGTTCGATGTCGGCGGCCCCGAGGTTCTCCTCCAGCCGATGCAGCTTGGTCGTGCCAGGGATCGGCGCGATCCACGGCTTCTGCGCCAGCAGCCAGGCCAGAGCGATCTGGGCGGGGGTGACGCCCTTCGCCGCCGCCAGGGTCTGAAGCGCTTCGACCAGGGCCTGGTTCTGTTCCAGCGCCTCGCTGCCGAAGCGGGGCACGACACTGCGGAAATCGTCCTTGCCGAAGGTGGCGTCCGCGCCGATGGCGCCCGTCAGAAAGCCCTTGCCCAATGGGCTGAACGGCACGCAGCCGATACCGAGTTCCTCCAGCGTGGGAATGATCTCGTGCTCCGGCTCGCGCCACCACAGGGAGTATTCGCTTTGCAGGGCCGTCACCGGCTGGACCGCGTGAGCGCGCCGGATCGTATCGACGCCGGCTTCGGACAGGCCGAAATGCTTGACCTTGCCCTCGGCGATCAGGTCCCGGATCGTGCCCGCCACATCCTCGATCGGCACGTCGGGATCGACCCGATGCTGGTAGTATAGGTCGATGGCCTCGACACGCAGGCGGCGCAGCGAACCCTCGGTCGCACGGCGGATGTCGTCCGGGCGGCTGGACAGTTTCTGCTCGCCGAAGGACTGACCCGGCTCGAAGCCGAATTTGGTGGCGATGACGACCTGGTCGCGGAACGGCTCAAGCGCCTCGCCGACCATCTCCTCGTTGGCTTCACCGTAAATCTGGGCCGTGTCGAACAGGGTGACGCCGCGCGCCACAGCGGCCCTGATCAGCGCGACGCCGTCTTCCTTGGCGACGGCGCGGCCATAGCCGTGGCTCAAGCCCATACAACCGAGGCCGAGGGCGGAGACCTGAAGGCCGCTTCGGCCGAGTTCGCGTTTGTTCATGTCGATCTTCGACGTCGTGGCCCGGACCAGCGTCGTCCGTTCGACTGGAAAGATAGTGCCGGGGCATAATGTTGATTAGGGTAGGCAATCCGCATGCTCTTGTTAGTCAGACTTACAGATGGACCAACGCTTCGACGATCTCGCCGCCTTCACCGCCGTGGCTCAGGAGCGCAGCTTCACCCGCGCCGGGGCCAAGCTGGGCGTGTCGCCGTCGGCACTGAGTCAGACGATAAAGGGACTGGAGGGCCGGTTGGGCATTCGCCTTCTGGACCGGACCACACGCAGCGTGTCGCCGACCGAGGCGGGCGAACGGCTGCTCAAGACGGTGGCGCCCCGCTTCGCCGACATCGAGCAGGAACTGGCCGCCCTAGGCGACATGCGCGAACGGCCCAGCGGTACGATCCGCATCAGCGCCGGTGAACATCCGGTGCGCTCGGTTCTCCAGCCGGGCCTGTCCAGGCTGTTGCCGGACTATCCCGACATCCGGGTCGAAGTGATCGTCGACTACGGCCTGATCGACATCGTCGCCGACGGCTTCGACGCCGGCGTGAGGCTAGGCGAGCAAGTTGCCAAGGACATGATCGCTCTGCGGATCGGCCCGGACGTGCGCATGGCTGTTGTCGGGTCCCCTGACTACTTCGAGCGCCATCCTGTTCCCGCCACGCCGCAGGACCTGACCGAGCACAACTGCATCAACATGCGCCTGCCGACCCACGGCAGCCTGTTCCCTTGGGAATTCGAAAAGGACGGGCGCGAGTTGAAGGTGCGTGTGGAGGGCCAGCTGACCTTCAACACCATCCGCCCGCGCCTGGATTCGGCCTGCCGGGGGCTGGGTCTGGCCTACATGCCGGAGGACATCGTGGCGTCCCAGATCGCCTCAGGCCAGCTGGTCCGCGTGCTGGAGGACTGGTGTCCCCCGTTCCCTGGGTATCACCTCTACTATCCTAGCCGCCGCCATCCTTCTCCCGCGTTCGCCCTGCTCGTCGAGGCATTGCGATACCGAGAGGGCGGTTAGGTCCGCTTTTGGGTCATGGTCCAATGGCCGCCCGTCGCGCAAAGCAACCTGGTTAGGGCGATTGAGTACGGATCCGCAGCCGCGCGGGCCTCAGGCACGGACGACGTAGGATGATACCCGGACCGTCGCACCTGACTTGCACAAAGCCTTACACAGATAGCTCGCGTGTGGTAGATTATGTATAGGTATCAGCGGGTTGATGCTGGCGTGTGTGACTGGAAAGCAGCCCCGTTGCGGGGTCATCGACCAGTCTGCATGCCGGCGACGATCATCTCGGCATAGGTTTCGCCGATCTCCCGAGCCGACTGCGGGGAGGTCTCGGGACGGAACCAGCGATGGGTCCAGCCGACCACGCCAAGCATCCCATATGCGACCACGCGCGAGGGACCGACTTCGCGCAGGCTGCCGTCTGAATAGCCCGCTTCGATGATCTCGATGAAGGCGTTCTCGATGACGCGATTGACCTGCCGCATGTCCGAGGACCATTTCGTCCGGGCCCCGGACACCCGGCTCAGGTTCTCGCGGATGTAGATGAACAGCAGGGGATAGTGCTCGCCGTAGGACTCCATGATGGCGACGATCAACGCCCTTAGCTTCTCCGGCGGCGACATGTCGCTCGCGGCGATCTCGGTGGCGATCTCGGAGTTCCGCTCGGCGACCGCGCGCAGGACCTCGTCAAACAGCTCTTCCTTGGAGGAGATGTAGTAGTAGACCGATGCCCGATCGATGCCCAGTTCCGACGCGACGGCGCTGATGCTGGCCCCCTGAAGGCCGAGACGATCGAAGACCCGGACGGCCGCTTCCGCAATCTCACGACGCCGACGCTTGTAGGCGTCGGAACTCTCATGTTTGGCGGCCTTTCGGCGTTTCCCGATACCGCTGGTCTGATCGGTTGAAGCAGTCATTGCCGACCCTGATTACCGATGGAATCGGCAAACACCAACGCGTCGCGCTCAGCCTTTCGGGCCACCGGCGACATAAAGAACCTGGCCGGTGACGAAGCTGGCCCGCTCGTCCGCGAAGAAGGACACGGCGTTGGCGATGTCATCTGGATGGCCGGGACGACCCACGGGGATGTCGCGCACGACCTCGGCGACCATGGCGTCGAAGGACAAGCCCAGGCGCTCCGCAACGCCGGCCGTCATGGGTGTCACGACGAACCCTGGGGCGACGACATTGGCGGTTATGCCCGACTTGCCCAGTTCAAGGGCGAGAGACTTGGTCAGGCCAATCACCCCGGCCTTGGCGGCGGCGTAGTTGGCCTGGCCGTGAGCGCCGAGCGCGGCGATGCTGGCGAGGTTGACGATCCGTCCGTGGCCTCTTGCCCGCATGCCGCCCTGTGTGGCCCGACACATGAGAAAGACGCCGCGGAGATTGACGTCCTGGACGACCTGCCAGTCCTCAAGGCTCATCTTTGCGATGGTCCGCTCCCGCAGGATACCCGCATTGTTCACGAGAACCGCCGGAGGGCCCAGCGCGGCCTCAATGGACGCGACGGCGCGCTCGACCGACCCTTCATCCGCGACGTCCACGGCCACACCCAGGGCGCGTCGGCCAAGTGCCTCGACCTTGGCAACGGTCTCGGTGCAGGCCGCGGTGTCCAGATCCAGAATGGCGACGTCGCATCCGTCGTGGGCAAGGCGTTCGGCGATGGCGGCCCCAATTCCGCGCGCAGCCCCGGTCACCAAGGCGATCCGTGTGCCCTCGCTCACGACAGGCCCAGCCGCTCGGCCGCCATGCGCGATAGCAGGAACTTGCGTGGGCGGCCAGACGGGGTCAGCGGAACTTCCTCCGCCGCGACCGGCAGAACGTGGCGCGGCACCTTGAAGCGGGCGAGCCGCGCGGCGCACCAGTCGATAAGGGTCTGTGGTTCCAGAGTGTGTCCAGGGCGAGTGACGATGAAGGCCACGCCGACCTCGCCCATGCGGTCGTCGGCAACAGGGGCGACATGGGCCTGCAGCACGGCCGGGTGCATCATCAGGACGTCCTCGATCTCCGACGGGGTGACCTGCTCGCCGCCGCAGCGATAGCTTTCCTTCACCCGTCCCACCAGCGTCAGATAGCCGTCCGCGTCGATGCGGCCGAGATCGCCCGTGTGCAGCCACCCGTCGGCATCGAACGCCTCGGCCGTGGCGTCGGGCTTGTCGAAATAGCCCTGCGTCACCCCCGGGCCCCGAGCCATCAGCTCTCCGACCTCGCCCGGGTTCAGCACGGCACCCGTACTCGGGTCCACGACCCGGTAGTCGACAAGGCGGTTTTCGATCGCAGGATCGCCCGCCGGCCCGACATCGCGAAGGCGGCCGTTGGTGGTCTTGAGCCGCTCGGCGGGGTCGTCGGGGCGCGTGACGGTCGTGGACGCCGTGCATTCGCTCATCCCGTAGCCGGTCGTGATCTCGATCCCCGGGAACGTCCGCAGGATGCGGTCCCAGAGCCCCGGAGGCGTTCGGCCGCCCGAGGACAGCATCGCCTTCAGAGAACCCGTGTCCACGGAACTGGCCTCTAGTGCATCAAGCACGGCGAGGGTCATGGTCGGGATCAGAAGGAGGTCGCTCACCTCATGCCGTTCGATGGTTCGTAGCGTCTCGCGGGGATCGAACTTCAGGTGCGGCACCACGGCCCCGCCGACGAACAGGGCGGCCAGCAGACCCTCCACATAGCCGTAGACGTGGTTCATCGGCAGGCTGAAATGGATGCGCCGGCCGTCTTCGAAGGCCCGGGCGTAGGCGCTGCCGAAGGCGGCGCGCAGCAGCATGTCGTGGGTGAGCAGGACGCCCTTGGGCGATCCCGTCGTCCCTGACGTGTAGATGATGTCTGCGGGGGCCTGGGGATCGGCCTTCAGCTGGAACGGTGCTGCTGCGACGAGCGCCTCGAACGGGATTGCCCCGGCGCGGCCCTCGCCCTCGGCCTCGAAAACGGCGATGGAGCGCAGGTCCGGCAAATCTTCGCCGCCCCCGGTGGTCTCCCAGCCCGGGGCGATGTCATCCAGCATGCCGAGATAGTCGAGATCGCGAAAGCGATCCATGGTGACCAGCAGGGCCGCCCGGGACTGGCGCAGGACATACGCCAGTTCGTCCCTGCGGTTCAGGATGTTGACCGGCACCGCGACGCAGCCGACGGCCGCGACAGCGAACTTCAGGGCCGCGAACGCAGGGTAGTTGGCCATCACGAGCGCGACGTGTTCGCCCGGTCTGAGGCCGGCAGCCTGCAGACCCCCGGCGACTGCGGCGGACCAGTCGGCCATCTGTCGATAGGTCCAGGTCTGGGCGTCCGTGATCAGATAGGGGCGATCCGGGTGAAGCTCTGCCGCCGCGAGGAGCATCTCGTACAGGGTCCGGGGAACCCAGGGCGAGAAGCGGTCCGCAAGCACAGACTGGCGGTGGGCGACGGGCAGGAGAGGCGTGCGGGCGGACTTCATGGTCAGGACGCCAGGACGATGGGCTCAGGGGTTCAGCAGTTTGTGGTGACGACGATATTCGGATCGACCCCAGCCGAAAGCCAGGGCGGCAAGCGCGGTGGAAACCGACAGGGTCAATCCCAGCGACATCCCGAGGGCCGCCTCCGAGCGAAACACAAAGTCGTTCAGCAGACCGGGCAGCAGGGGGCCCATCGTAAGTCCGCCCAGGTTCGCGATGAACAGGATCAGCGCGAGCGCCTGGCCCCGGACCTGATTGGGCAGCACCATCTGGGACGCAGCGTAGCAACTGCCCGCGGGCATGGCCAGAAGAACCACGCCGACAGCGAAGACCGCGACCGTGGCCATCGCGCTGGAACCTTGGGCCCAGAGCAGGGCGACGAAGGCCGCGGTGCCGAAAGCCGAGCTGACCATGGCGATCCGGAGCGCCGCGTCGCGGCGACCCGCGACCAGGCCCCGGTCGCTCAGGCGCCCGCCCATCAGCATGCCGAAGCTGCCGCCGACCAGGACCACGAGGCCCATGACCAGGCCGGTCTGCTGAGGCGTCCAGTCGAATGACCGCTGCAGGACGCCGGGTGACCACAGCATGAAGGCGTAGAGCGCGACGGCCTGGAACATCAGCCCGAGGGCGATGGCGGCAACGGCCACGCGGCGCTTGGCGATCTCGGCGACCGTTTCGGCAATGCTCAGTCGGGCGACGGCCCCATCCTGGCCCACGAGGGCCTTACGCCGTTTGGGCTCGCGAAGGGTCAGGACCCACAGGGCCACCAAAAGCCCAGGAATGCCCGTGACCAGGAACGTCGCGCGCCACGAGGCGATCTCGCCGAAGACGGGCAGTGTCAGGGTCGCGGTCTGGGTGACCAGCTGGACGACCAGTCCGCCGACCAGAAGCGCCAGACCGGATCCGAGGTAGATGCCCACCCCATAAAGGCTCATCGCGGCACCCAGCTTCTCGTTTGGAAAACTGTCGGAAATCATCGACACGGCCGCCGGCGCGAGGGTGGCCTCGCCGACCCCGACACCCATGCGGGCGAGAAAGAGACCCGGATAGCCGGTGGCGACCGCGCAGGCCGCCGTCATCAGGCTCCAGAAGAAGACGCCGGCCGCGATGATATTGCGCCGGTTGAAACGGTCCACCAGCCGACCCGCCGGCAGGCTGACCAGGGTGTAGAACAGGGAGAAGGCGAGGCCGCCCAACAGGCCGACCTGTGTGTCGGAGACCGCGAACTCGGCCTTGATGGGACCCACGAGGAGGCTCAGGATCTGGCGGTCTATGAACGAAAGCGTGTAGCAGACGGTCAGCACCGCGACCGTATACCAGGCATAACCGCCCGGGTTGCGCCCCTCCAAAGAAGGGGCCGCCGGACCTTTCGATCCGGCGGCCTGGGAGGTTTCAGGCATCAGAACCGAGCCGCGAACTGTAGAGCGATCTCGCGGCCGCGAGCGACCACACCGCGTTGCTCGCCGACGGTGCCAGGCACGCTGGCTCCACCGGTCCGGTCTGCGGCGTAGAGGATGTAGGTCTCGTCCGACAGGTTCCGTCCCAGGAGCTGGACGGTATACCGATCGTCGGGCGAGGTCAGTGTCAGGCCCGCGTTGTAGCGCCAGAACGAGTCCTGGAGCGTGGAGGGGGCCATGGTCTCCGAGGCGAAGTAGGATCCGCTGTAGAAGGCATCTCCCGTCAGCGCGAGGTTGAAGCCGGCGATCTGGGTCTCATAGGTGAAACCGGCGCTGCCCGCCCATTCCGGGGCCCTTGCCGGCGCCCGGCCCTCGAAGTCCTGCTGCAGCGTCAGAGCGGTCGCGTTAACGAAGGAACAGTTCGCGGGAGCGACCGCCGTCGCCCGGACCGTTCCGGTCGGGAAGGCGTAGGAATAGCACTGCCCGACGAAGTCGCGGAACTGGGCGTCGACATAGGCGATCGCACCGCGCACCTCGAGACCGTCGGTCAGCTGCCACTTCGCATCGGCTTCGAAGCCGCGTTGCTGGACTTCGCCAGCGTTGTTGATCGTGTAGGCGATCCGCGCGGGGTCGTAGGTATTCACCTGCAGATCTTCGAAGGTGTAGGCGAAGGCGGCGAAGTTGGCCCGGATTCGTCCCTGGTCGAAGATGCCCTTGGCCCCGAACTCGAAGCCTGACGCGGTCTCGGCATCGAAGTCGATGTCCCCGATCCGGGTCGTCGTCTGCTGGGGGCTGGTCAATCCGAAACCGCCCGACTTGTATCCGGTCTTATAGGCCAGGAAGAAGGTCCGGTTCGACGATGGCCGCCAGGTGATCGTGGCCTCGGGTGACACATTGTCGTCCTCGAACTGGCCCACGATATCGCCTGGGACCGTGGAGCCCGGATAGACGGTCGATTGGGTCGCGAAGGTGCCGATGCCGTACAGGTTCCGCTTGGCGAAATCCTTGGTCTCTCGAGTCCAGCGCAGACCGGCCGCGAGCTCGATCGTGTCGGTCATGTCATAGAGGACCTGACCGAAGATGGAGCGTGTCGTGCCGTCCTGCTGGGCGAGATCCTCGTAGGTCACGAAGCGGCCAGAAGCGGCATTGTAGCTGCTGTCGCGCAGCTTGGTGTCGTTGGTGGTGTAGAGGTCGGTCCACTGGAAGAAGGCCCCGAACATGAAGTTCAGCGGTCCGGAGTAGTCGCTGGTCAGGCGGAACTCCTGACTGATTTCCTGGTTGGTCTGGCGGTTGTAGAAGGCCAGCTGGGAATAGGTCGTCTGGTCGAGACCGGACAGGAACTCGTACTGGGTGGAGTTGTAGCCTGTCGTTGACACGAGGTTCAGCGTTTCGCTGAGCGCCCAGTCGAACTCCAGCACGCCGGTGAAGACGTCCAGTTCGCCGTAGGCCCGCCCGTTGCCACGATAGCCCCGCATCGTTCGGGCGATCGCGTCAGGAAGGTCACCGCTGGTCGTGCGGTTGTCCGCGACACAGTCAGCGAAGGGGTCTGCGATCCCGTAGACCCTGGGGTTGGAGCCACCCGAACAGGCTCCGATGTTCTGCGTCGCGACGCCGGGTCCGGCGTCTTCGTTGTGACCGGCGAACAGCTTCAGTCGTGCTGTGATCGTCGGAGCGATCTCCGCCTCGATCGTGAGGCGGCCGAGGATCTCCTCGTCTCCGGGACGGGAATCCGCTGCGCCGGGCAGCGTGGCGGCACCGGCCGGTGCGCCCGTCGCCGCGACGTAGAAGGGGTTGGCGATGGGCTGGGCCGTGTTGGTCAGCCAGCCGTCCAGGTTGCGATAACGCAGGGCCAGACGGGCCGACAGACCCTCCGCGATCGGGCCTGAGAGGTAACCCTCGATCGTGGTCTCGTCGCCTTCGAACTCATAGCCGGCGCGAATGCCGGCCTCAAAGACATCCGTCGGATTGGCCGAGGTGATCGAGATCACACCCGCGGGGCTGTTCTTTCCGAAGAAAAGGGCCTGGGGCCCCTTCAGAACTTCCACCTGCTCCAGATCGAAAAAGCCCATCTGAGTGATACGGCCGTCGCTGGTTTGGACGCCATCGATGGCGACGGAGACCGCCTGTTCGAAGCCGGTCTGGTTGGCGGGAGAACTGATGCCGCGGATGGCGACGGATCCGCCGCCGTTGGACTTGTATGCCCCGACGACCACGGTCGGCGTCAGTTCGCCGATACGCGACAGGTCGTCCGCGCGGTTCCGTTCCAGTGTTTCGGCGTTGACGACATTCACGACGACCGGGACGCTGATCAGCGATTCTGAACGGCGACGCGCGGTCACCACGATGTCGTCGACGGTCGATGTCTCTTGTTGCCCTGCCCGGGGCGTGCCCGACGCGTCCTGTGCCGCGACAGGTTCGGCGACTGCAAAGACGAGCGCGCTGGCGGCGCTCGCCATCAAAAGCGACTTGGTGGTGACAACCATGACTTCCCCCTGATGTTTCCGACCTTGCCGCCCTGAGCCCATCTTCTGCGGGTCCTTGCGACACAGTCAGGAAGACCCTCATCTGACGAACTGTCAATACTGGTGTTGACAGAAATCAACGAGCGCGTTGATGATGCAATCCGGAGACCCGAACCCCAGCCCTTGAGAAGGGTCTCGTGTCCCATCGAGGCCATCGCTGTTCTTTTGGAGGATCATGACGTGGATGGATCTGGAGCCTCGCTCCCGCTCGATGTGGCGATCACGGTCGACACGCCGGTCGGCTACCGGTTGCAAAGTCTGAGAAAGAAGGCGGCGATCCAGCTGATGGGGTCTCGCCTCTGGGGACGGTTCAATCCCAATCACTGGGACCCGGTGTACGCCGCCGCCACAGGCCTCAAGGCGCCGATCCAGACGGGTGAGATGTCATCGGCCTACATCGCCGAGATGTGCGTCAACCACTTCGGTGCGGCCTTCTTCAGGGGCGCGCGGGTGGTCTGCAAATATGTGGCCTCGACCTATGCGGACGAGATCATCTCGACCCACGGTGTTGTTCGCGACAAGACGCCCAAGGGGGCCGGCTTCCGCTTCATCGTCGATGTCTGGGCCGAGAACGAGGCCGGAGAGAAGAAGACCGCCGGCTGGGTTGAAGTCGATGTCGGCGTCTGACGCTGAAGGGGCAGGAGAGACCACCGCCATGACGCCGCTACCCGCGACCGACGCCCTGAAACCCATGAGCCCGATCCAGGCGCGCCAGACAAGAGAGTTCATAGACGGTCTGGCCTCGGAGGCCCGGCCTTACTGGGACATGGTCGAGATCGGCGACGAGCTGTCGCGCGATCTGCACCTCTCCGCCGAGCTGGTCATCCTCTATGCGGATGGGGTCGAGGACTTCAATCCGTGGTACGAAGGCTGGCGGATGAACTCCTGGCACATCGAGGGCCAGTCCCCATTCGGCCAGGCCATCGTGCCGCCATTGCTCATCTCGCACTTCGTCCTGTCGGTGCAATTCGACGCGACCCGGCCGTTTTCGATCGGCTCCATCCACACGTTCCACGACTCGGAAATCCTGGAGCCGATCCTGGTGGGAACCACGGTCCGGATCACGACCCGGGCGGTCGAGAAGTTCGAGAAGCGCGGGCGGCGTTATGTCCGGCATGCCGTCGAGGTCACGGACGTGGAGGACAACCGGGTCTACTTCCGCGAGACCCGCGACATCCTCTCGCTTTGATCGGCCCGTGTGATGGACAGCACAACCCTCAGGCCCGTCGTCGATGAAATCCTCCAGCTCGATGGGGCGGGCCCTCATCTGCTGGGCAGCGCCTGCCAGGATTGCGATACGGTGTATTTCCCACCCGTGTTGAGCTGTCGGAACCCCGACTGCGCGGGCAAGACCATCGTGCCCTCTCAACTGGGAGGGGCAGGCGTGCTCTTCAGCTTCACGATCCAGCGCTATCGTCCCCCGGCCCTGTTCGCCCTGGAGCCGTGGGATGCCTATGCCATCGGGTCGGTTGATCTCGTCGGTGGGGTCAGGGTTCTGGGGATCATCCAGGCACCCTTCGATCAGCTCAGCCCAGGCTTGGCGGTTCGCCTTTCGAGCTCTCGGCTCAACGACGGCGAAGAGGGTCCGGTCGTCACCCATGTCTTCGTTCCAGAAGAGGAAGCCCCGGGATGAGGCCGGTCTATGTCCTCGGCGTCGGAGCCCATCCCTGGGGCAAGTGGCCTGAAACCCCACAAGTCGGCCTGGCCATTCACGCCATGAAGTCAGCCTTGGCCGAGGCGAATCTCGAATGGCGCGACCTTAAGGGCCTCGTCGCCGCCAGCTCGCGCTTCGAGGGCGGAATGGGATGGGGTCTCCACGCCAATGAACTCGCCCAGGCCGTCTCCGAGCACGGGATGGCCTGTGTCAATGTCGGGGGTGCCTGCGCCGCCGGAGCCGTCGCCTTCCATACCGCCCACATGATGGTGGCCAGCGGTCAGTACGACACCGTAGCCACCCTCGGGGCCGAGCGGATGCCCAAGGGATTCATCCCCCGCCCGCCGGGTGCCGCCGACGATCCGACGGACCATGACTTCCTGCGGTGGAAGACCATTGGCGCGACCAATCCCGCCTACTGGGCGATGGAAGCCCGACGCCGAATGCACGAGGTCGGGACGACCGAGGAGACCTTCGCCGCCGCGTCCGTGCTCATGCGGCGTCATGGCGCTCACAACCCCTATGCCCGATTTCGCACGCCCTCGACGGTCGATGAGGTAATGGCCTCGCCCATGGTCAGCGATCCGCTGCGACTTCTCGAAATCTGCGCGGTCAGCGACGGGGCGGCCTCGGTCATCCTGGGATCCGAGGCGCAGGCGCGCCGGATTGGAGGGCCCCTCATCCAGGTCGCGGGCAGCGCCATCGCCACCGGCGAGTTCGGCGACCCGGCCACCCGCATTCCCATGGTCGGCTCGACGCCTCGGCCGGGGGTCGCCCACACCAGCGAAGTCGTCGGCGCTGTCCAGAAGGCCTGGAAGGCGGCCAGCATCGGTCCAGAGGATGTCGACCTGCTGGAACTCGCGGACAATACGGCGTGGCACGTCCTCGCCTGGCCTGAGATGCTGGGATTCTTCGAGCCGGGCGAAAGCGACCGCAGGCTGGCCGCAGGCGACCTTCAGGTCGGCGGACGACTGCCGATCAATCCCAGCGGGGGCTTCCTGTCCTTCGGCGAAGCGACGACCGCGCAGGCGCTTCTGCAGATTTGCGAGCTGTTCTGGCAGCTCCGGGGACAGGCCGGCGGACGGCAGGTGGAAAACGCCCGGATCGCCATGTCGGCCGTGCTCGGCCTGGGCGCCAACGGGGGCTCCGTGGTGCTGAAGCGATGAATGCCGCAGTTCAGCTCGACGTGCAGGACGGCGTGGCCCTCATGACCCTGTCGCGTCCGGAGACGGGAAACGCGGTCAGCCAGGATGTCGCGGACGGACTGCTGGCGGCTGCGCTCACATGCGAGTCCGACGACAAGGTTCGCAGTGTCCTCCTGACCGCGCAGGGCACCGCGTTCTGTGTCGGGGGAGACGTCAGGGCCTTCGCCGAGGCCGGAGACGCCATGCCGACCCTGGTTCGGCGTCTGACGGCCTCCCTCCACATGGCGGTGGCGCGGCTCGCCCGCATGGACAAGCCCTTGGTCACGGCGGTCAACGGCGCTGCGGCGGGGGCCGGTCTGGGCCTGGCCGTTCTTGGCGACATCGCCCTGGCGGCGCGATCCGCGAAGTTCACCGCCGCCTATGGTGCCCTGGGACTGACGCCCGATGCCGGGGCGACGTGGCTGTTGCCGCGTCTGGTCGGTCTCCGGCAAGCCCAGAGACTGTTGCTGCTCAACGAGCGGATCGATGCGGTCGAGGCGGAACGGATTGGACTGATCACGCAGGTTGTCGAGGATAACGCGCTCGCAGCCGAAGCGCTGGAGCGTGCCTCCCGGCTTGCGAAGGCTCCCCGCAGAGCCTTCGGCAGAACACGCGGCATGCTTTATGCTGCCATGGCCAATGGTCTGGAGACCCAGCTCGAGCTGGAAGCCCAGTCCATTGCCGAGGCCGCCGGGTCCGGGGAAGGGCACGAGGGGGTCGCGGCGTTCGTCTCCAGGCGGTCAGCCGACTTCGGGTCGATCTGAAGGCCCGGATCCGTCGACGGTCAAGGATCGCCTCAGCGCATCGGACAGCCAGGCCAGGGCCTCGTCGCCGCGTCTGGAACCGCCCGGCAATCCGGCGAAGCCGTGAATCATGTCGCCGAAATGTTTTGCCGACACCTCGACGCCTACGGCCCGAGCCCGCTCGACGAACGACAAGCCCTCGTCTCTGAGCGGATCATGGCCGGCGGTAAGGACCGCAGTGGGCGGGAAGGACGAAAGATCGGCGCGCGTCAGGTCAAAGAAGGGATCGCCCGAGCGATCGCCTTCCCCCCTGTAGGCCGACCAGGCCCAGTCCAGAAAGGCGCCCGTCAGCATGTGACCTTCGCCAAACCTCTCCTGAGACGCGCTTGTCCGGGACGGATCGAGGCAGGGATACAGCAGCCCGAGAGCCTGGACCGGAGATCCCTCTGCCGCGCAGTCGAGCGCGGTCGCAATCGCCAGCTGGGCACCCGCGCTGTCGCCGGCCAACCCGACCCGTCTGGGTTTCAGCGTGGAGCGAACCCAGGCTACCGCAGCAGCCGTGTCTTCCAGCGCCGCTGGATAGGGGTGCTCCGGGGCCAGTCGATAATCGACGGCCGCGACGGTCACGCCTGAGGCGATCGCGAGACGACGGCAGAGCGCGTCATGGGTCTCCAGATCCCCGAACACGAAGGCACCGCCGTGGAAGAAGACGATGACCGCATCCAGCGAGGCGTTCGGCGGGAGAAAGAGTCGCCCGGCGATTCGCTCGGCGCCGGTGATCTCGATGTCCTTGACCCGGATGGCACCCGGACGAACACCCTTTGCCAGAAAGGCGTTCGCGGCCTCGCGGATCTGCACCACCGAAAGCCCATCGGACGGAGGACGAAGCGCCATCCGGGGGTCGGCCACCAAGGCCGCGAGATCAGGGTCCAGCAGCTCCTCAGGAGGCTTCACGGAGGCTCTCGCGACGACGCAGGTCAAAGCCCTCGTAGCCGTTCGCGGCCGTCTTTTCGAGGATCCGACGATAGCCGCGAACGCCCCCGGAATAGGGCATGAAGACCCGGGGCTTTCCAGGCATTTCCGCGCCCACATAATAGGACGGCGTCGTCATGTAGAGGGTTTCCTGGGCGCGTTCATTGACGTGGGCGACCCAGGCCCGGACGGCATCCGGGGCCGCCTCGACTTCCATGATGCCGTCCCGACGGGCGACGTCGAACAGGCCCGCGAGCCAGTCGATCTGCTCCTCGCTCGAGAGAAGCACATTGCTCAGCAACGATGGGCTGCCGGGACCCCCGATGAAGAACAGGTTCGGGAAACCGTCGACGGCAATCCCAAGATGGCTCGCCGGGCCGCCCGCCCAAGCCTCCTTCAGTGTCTGGCCCTCGCGGCCCGTAATGTCGATCTTGAGGATCGACCCGGTGAAGACGTCGAACCCCGTCGCATAGATCACGACGTCGAACGGCAGGTCCTGATCGCTCGTGCGGATGCCTTTCGGCGTGAAGCGCTCGATCGGGGTCTCGCTGATATCCACCAGGGAGACATTGGGCCGGTTGAATGTCTTGAAATAGCCGCCATCGACCGAAGGACGCCGCGTGCCGAAGGCAAAGCCGCGCGGTACCAGTTTGTCGCGCTGGCCGGGATCCTCGATCTGTTCGGCGATCTTGCGCTGGACGAAGGCCGAAGCGATGTCGTTGGCCTCCTGGTTGAGCAGGATGTCCTTGAACGTCAGCGCAAAGCCGAATCCGAGCCGGTTCCAGGCGGCCTCGAAGGCGGCCTCGCGTTCGTCCGGATCTACCTCGGCCGCCGACCTGGGATCCGGCTTGAAGCCGAGACCACTAGGCGAGTCTCGGGCCGCCTCTCTGCGGGCGCGATAGTTCGCCTTGACCGCTCTGTCCTCCTCCTCCGTGAGCGGCGCATTCGCGGCCGGGATCGAATAGTTCGCCGTGCGCTGGAAGACTGTCAGATGGGCGGCCTGGGCGGCGATGATCGGCGTCATCTGAACGCCCGAGGAGCCGGTTCCGATGATCGCCACACGCTTGCCGGAAAAGTCGATCGGCTCGCGGGGCCATCGCGCGCTGTAGATGATCCTGCCCTCGAAAGTCTCCTGGTCGGGATAGGTCGTGGCCTTGGGCTCGGACAGCTGGCCGACCGCTACGACGAAGCGCGAGGCGGTGAATGTGCCTCCGTTCTCGGTCTCGATTGTCCAGCGACACGTCTCTTTGTCATAGGCCGCCCGGCGGACGCGGGTCGACAGGTCGATGTCCTTGCGAAGGTTGAACCGGTCGGCGACGTGATTGATGTAGCTCAGGATCTCGGGCTGGGTCGCGTAGCGTTCCGTCCAGCGCCATTCCTGCTCCAGCGCCTCGGAGAACCGGTACGAGTAGTCGAAGCTTTCCACGTCGCAGCGTGCGCCCGGATAGCGGTTGTAGTTCCACACTCCCCCGATCTCGTCCGAGGCCTCCAGCACCCGCACGCGGAAGCCCTGTTCGCGAAAGGTATGAAGCGCGCGAAGGCCAGCGAAGCCCGCGCCGACGATCAGGACATCGAGGTCGACATTCTTGGTCATGGCCATCTCCCTATCGAAAATCGTGGCACGGCGGTCGCAAACCGTCAACGATAGTGTTGATGACGTTCGGGTCGGGCGCTAGGCTCCCGGTGAGTTTCAGAAAACGGCTTTCAGATGAGCCGTTTCACGATCTTTTCCAGGGAAACGTTCGCATGCGCGACATCCATCATTTCATCGACGGCGCGTCCTTCACCGGATCGTCGGGCCGGTTCGGCGATGTGTTCAACCCGAACACCGGCGAGGTCCAGGCGCGGGTGCAGCTGGCGACCGAGGCCGAGATGGACCGCGCGG
>JAESFP010000083.1_pt1 | contig 142518 bp, 126 predicted proteins | sample 9266181 | NCBI WGS metagenome assembly JAESFP01 (sample SAMN14502547, study PRJNA617102) | algae metagenome | isolation source: Pegethrix bostrychoides GSE-TBD4-15B and co-occurring heterotrophs from... | place: USA: Grand Staircase-escalante National Monument, Utah | collected 2006-08-15 | reverse complement strand
GCTCGACGCAGGCGATCGACCCGGCCCGCTGGATCGACCCGGCGGTGCTGGCCAAGGCCGGCATCGACGCCGAGGAAGCCGCGCGGTTCGCAGCGCCTCAGCCCTACGGCGGGCCCACGCCCGTAGCCCAGCCGCCCTATGCCGCCGACAAGCCGCACATGGCCTACCCAGCCGAACAGTACCGGGCGATGTTGGCCGTGCCGGACGAGGTGATCACGGCGACCGGCTCGCATGCGGAGCCGCCGGTCCCGGCTCTCGCCTGAACCGGCGGGGCGGACGTCAGGCTAGGGCGGCGGGCAGGCCGCTTCGCTGTTGATCACGATATTGACCGGAGAGGCGGCCGTGCCGGGCGTGGCGAGCGTCAGGTCCACGCGCGCCGGGGTGTTCGGCCGGAAGGTCAGTCGGACCAGGCGGCAATCGAACGCAAAGCAGTCCTGGCGTTGCGGATCCTCGGCCGCCGGCGTGCGGCCGCCGACGGCGCGCAGGTGCTCGACGGTCAGGCCCGAGCCCTGAGGCGCGGTCAGGGTGATGTCCTGCCATCCGACATTGCGGCCGCGCAGGGCGACGATGCTGGTCAGGGTGGGCTGGCTGGGGCAGTTCGCGGCCGGGCGGTTCTGGGCGGCGGGCGCCCGCACCGGTCCCAGGTTCAAGGCGGCGTAGCAGTCGCGGCGCGGCTCACGGTTTTCCAATCGGACCGAGCCGGGCTGGCGGCAACGGGTGATGGGCCCGACCGTCTCCGAGGTGAAGCCACGCGGGCAAGTGATGCCACGCACGGTGAGTTGCGCGGGGATCACATTGTCGGGGCCGCGCACCTCCACCTGGGCGGTCGCCGGCAGGAGGCTGCAATGACTGTTCTGGGCCGCCGCCGGTAGCGCGAAGGCCATCAAGGCGATGGCCGCCAGAGTGCTCCTGATCATAGGTACTTTCCTCGCCGCTCACTGCGTTCAGTGAACTCTGCTCCAATCTCAATCGCTTTGGAAGAGAGCCGCGAGAGCAAGATAACCCTCGGTAGAATTTGGCGACGCGGGGAGAGGTCCGTGGCCCCTCCACCTCATCTGGCCCTTAGGCCAGCGCGCGCTTGTAGAGATCCAGCAGTTCGGCCCAGGCCTTTTCCGCCAGCGGCTCGTTGTAGACTTGGCTGCCCTTGACGGTCCAACCGTGGGCGGCGCCGGCATAGACCTCGACGCGATGCGGACGACCGGCGGCGGCGAGCGCAGCCTTCAGCTTGTCCTTGGCGGCGGGGTCCTGCTTGTCGTCGTTCTCGGCGATCAGCACCAGGAACTCGGCGCGGGTCTTGGGCAGCAGCAGGTGCGGGCTGGAGGGTTGGTCGGTGACGAGCCCCCCGCCGTGGAAGCTGGCCACCGCCGCGACCCGGCCTGGGACCGCCGCGGCCGTGCGGAAGGCCAACGGGCCGCCCATGCAATAGCCCTGGGTTCCGACCTTGCGCTTCTTGTCGGTCTGAGGCTGGGCGTCGAGGAAGGCGAGATAGGCGACCGCGTCGCGGTCTGTCCCTTCCGGCGTCACGCTGGCGCGCAACGGGGTGAGCTTGGCGCGGTCCTCGGGGTTGGCGAAGTTGAACGCCCCCTCGACCACCGGCGCCGGCTTGACCCGGTAATAGAGGTTCGGGACCAGCACGACGTAGCCCTCGGCGGCGAGGCGGCGGCCCATCTCGCGAAACACCGGGCGCAGGCTCATGACGTCCGGCCAGATCAGCACCGCGGGCCAGGCGCCCTTGCCCTCCGGATAATAGAGCGCCGCATCGGCGACGCCGTCGGGGGTCTTTATCTGCACGTCCTTCTCGACCACGCGGGCCGTGGCGGCGTTGGCCGTGGTGGCCAGCCCGGCGGCGGCGACCCCCATCAGGCCGAACGTGCGGCGTGAAACCGTGGGGTCCTCAACGAGACCCTGGTGAATGTCGTCGTCACACATGCGCGATCCTCCCTTTGGCGCTGGAAGCTTCGCCCATTTTGTTGCGGGCGTATTTCGAGCGGGTTTGGGGGAGCCTCCCACATCGACGCGCGCACGAACAGCCGTGGCCATTTAGCGCGGCGCGGCCTTGGGCGGCGCGTCGGGCTGGACGGGCTTGGCCAAATCGGGCTTGGGCCGGTCTGGTTGCATGAGCACGCCGGCTGAATGCGGCCCCAGAGTCGCGGCGGCGTCGGTCGGTCGCTGGTCGGCGACGCAGGCGCGCAAGGTTCCTGTCCGAATGATGTGGTCGGGGCCCTCATAGTTGCAGGTCTTGCCCTCGTAGCCGCCGCAGGACGCCATCCCCGGATAGATCGACTCCTTGATGCCGGCGGTTCCGGCGTCGCACTGGCAGTTGCATACCGCCTGCGAGTGCTGGGGCTTCTGCTGAGCCGAGCCGGCCAGCGGGCTGGCGAGGTTCAGCGCCAGGGCGAAAAGCGCCAAGAACAGCAGCTTAGGTCCGAGAGGGGCCAGGGCGCGGGTCGACATCTTGAGATCCTCCGCCGGAACATACCGCCGGGCGCGGGGAAGGGTTCGCAGTCCACGGCCCGGCCATGGAGAAGGCCAGACCCAGGGCGACGCTGCGTCAGCCTTCCTCTGTCGCGGCCGCGAGGTCTAAGACTGTTGCAAACAACAGGGAGAAGACACCATGGCTCAAGATACCCAGCTGGCCGGCAAGACGGCGTTCGTGGCGGGCGGATCCAGCGGCATCAATCTGGGCATCGCCAAGCGCTTCGCCGCGGCCGGGGCCAATGTCGTGCTGATCAGCCGTAGCCAAGAGAAGATCGAGGCGGCGGCCAAGGAGGTCTCCACCTTCGGCAAGCCGGCCATCGGCATCGCCGCCGACGTGCGCGACTACGCCGCCGTCGAGGCCGCGCTGAAGCGCACCTTCGACGAGTTCGGCCCCATCGACATCGTGCTGTCAGGCGCGGCGGGCAACTTCGTGGCCCCGGCCCTGGGCATGAGCGCCAACGGCTTCAAGACCGTGGTCGACATCGACCTGATCGGCACCTTCAACGTGCTGCGCGCCTCGTTCGAATTCCTGCGCCGGCCGGGCGCCTCGCTGATCTCGATCACCGCGGGCCAGGCTGAACGCGCCTCGCTGTTCCAGGCCCATGTCTGCGCCGCCAAGGCCGGGATCAACATGCTGACCAAGTGCCTGGCGCTGGAGTGGGGACCGGCCGGCGTGCGGGTCAACGCCATCTCGCCCGGCCCCATCGCCGACACCGAGGGCATGGCGCGCCTGGCCACCACGCCGGAGGCCGAAGCCCGGGTGAAGGAACGCAACCCGCTGCGCCGCTACGGCACCAAGGACGAGATCGCCGACATGGCGCTGTTCCTGTCTTCGGACCAGGCCGCCTACGTCAACGGCGCGATCGTGCCGGTCGATGGCGGCAGCGGCGCGGGCGACGCCTCGGGCAACGCGCTGGCGAACTACGCCTAAGTCTGCGCCTTATCCGCCCAGAGCAGGCCGCGGCGGCGAGAGTCGTCGCGGACCTGCCAATTTCAAAGGGACGGATTTTTATGAAGCTCTATTCAGGCGACCTCAGCCCCTACTCCGCCAAGGTGCGGATGCAGATCTACGCCAAGGCTATTTCCGACATAGAGATCGAACTGCCGCAGGGCTTTCTGACCGGCGAGTTCCACAAGACCTCGCCCCTGGCCCGGATCCCGGTGCTGGACCTGGGCGGCGACGTCATTCCGGAATCCGAGGTGATCTCGGAGTATCTGGAAGAGCTCTATCCGCAGACGCCGATGCTGGGCGCGACCCCGCGCGAAACCGCCCAGATCCGCACGGTCTCGCGGATCGCCGACATCTACCTGATGAACAACATGTTCATGCTCGGCGGCCAGACGCGGCAGTCGACGCGCGACGCCGCCGTCGTCACCCTGCTGAGCGGCCAGGTGATCCGCGGCTTGAAGGCGCTGGAACACTATATCGGCGAGGACGGCTTCGCGGTCTCGGGCCGCCTGACCATGGCCGACTGCACCCTGGTCCCGGCGCTGTTCCTGATCGAGAACGTGCTGCCGACGGTGGGCGTCGAGAACCCGATCCCGCAATCGCCCAAGGTCGCCGCCTATTGGGCGGCCATTCAGCAGAACGAATACGCGGCCAAGGTGCTGGTGGAACTGCATCGCGGCCTGGTCGAACGCCGCGAGCTGATCGCCAAGATGGCGGCCAAGGCCAAGGCTCAGGCCGCAGCTCAGGCTCAGGCCTAGGCGCGTCCCGCCGCCGCCGCCGCGTGGTCGGCGGGATTGTAGAAGAGACCCAGCTTCAGGCTCTCGCCGATACGTGTGGCGCGGGCCTGAAGCGCCTGGGCGATCTCGCCGGGGAACATCTCGTCGGTGGTCTCGCGCCACAAGGCCAGCCAACGATCGAACATCTGCGGCGTGATCGGATTGCGGCGATGGGCGATCATCGGGCTGCCGGTGAACCGCCCGACGCCGAGCAGGGCGCTCGACCAGAACAGGGCGATATGGTCGAGGTGGTGGTCCCAATCCTCGACCGCGGCCTCGAACACCGGCCCCAGCTCGGCGTCCTCGCGGGCGCGAGCATAGAACCGGCCGACCAGCTCACGGATCGAGGCGGGGGTGATGGCGGCGGCTTCAGCGGACATGCCCCCTAGATAGGCTCTGCCCACGGCCAGGAGAAGGGTCGCTAAGGCGCCGCGCGGCCGCGCTCGTACCACCCCTTGGTGCGGTTCACTATGGCCACGACCGAAAGCATCACCGGCACTTCGATCAGCACTCCGACGACCGTAGCGAGCGCCGCGCCGGACTTGAATCCGAACAGGCTGATGGCGGCGGCGACCGCGAGTTCGAAGAAATTGCTGGCGCCGATCAGGGCTGAGGGACCGGCCACGCAATGGGCCTCGCCCGCGAAACGGTTCAGCAGATAGGCCAGGCCCGAATTGAAGTAGACCTGGATCAGGATCGGGACCGCCAGCATGGCGATGATCGCCGGCTGGGCTACGATCTGCTCGCCCTGAAAGCCGAACAGCAGGACGAGAGTCGCCAGCAGCGCGGCGAGCGACAGCGGCGATATCCGGCCAAGGACCTGTTGAAGCCGGCGCTCTCCGCCCCGCCTCAACAGCGAGGCGCGCAGCACCTGCGCCAGGACGACCGGCACGACGATATAGAGGCCGACCGACAGCAGCAGCGTCTCCCAGGGGACGGTGATCGCCGACAGGCCGAGCAACAGGCCGACGATCGGGGCGAAGGCCACGACCATGATCGCGTCATTGAGCGCGACCTGGCTGAGCGTGAAGTTCGGTTCGCCCTTGGTGAGGCTGCTCCAGACGAAGACCATCGCCGTGCAGGGTGCGGCGGCGAGGATGATCAGGCCGGCGATATAGCTGTTGATCTCCTCGGCCGGGAGATGCGGCCGGAACAGGTAGCCGATGAAGAACGCCGCCAAGGCCGCCATCGAAAATGGCTTCACCGCCCAATTGATGAACAGGGTCACGCCGATCCCGCGCCAGTGCCGGCCGACGGCGCCCAGGGCGCCGAAGTCGACCCTCATGAGCATCGGGATGATCATCAGCCAGATCAGCACCGCCATCGGCAGGTTGACCTTGGCCACCTCCGCCCGGCCGATGGCCTGGAAGGCGCCAGGGAAGAGTTGGCCAAGGCCGATCCCGACCACAATGCAGAGCGCGACCCATAGGGTCAGGTAGCGCTCGAAGAGGGACATGGGTGCGGGTGGCGCCAGGTCGGCCGCATTCACGATCGGACTTCGGCTGCGTCGGCGTTGTCGTGGATCTCGCGCAGTTTCGTCTGAAGCGAAAGCTGGTCGATGGTGTCCAGCGGTAGGCTCAGAAAGAGGCGGATGCGGGTTCCAAGCTGGCGAGCGGCCTCGGCGAAGGCGGCGGCGATTTCGGCGTCTGTCCCTTCGGCCGCGGCGGGATCAGGGATGCCCCAGTGCGCGGTCGTGGGCTGGCCAGGCCAGATCGGACAGACTTCGCCCGCGGCGTTGTCGCAGACGGTGATGACGAAATCCAAGGCCGGGGCGCCCGGCCTCGCAAACTCATCCCACGCCTTGGAGCGGAAATCCCCGGCTTCGAAGCCCAGCGCCTGGACCAGGGAGAGGGCATGGGGATGAACCTGGCCCCTCGGCATGGAGCCGGCGGAATAGGCGTTGAAGCGGCCGCCTCCCTGCTTGTTCATCAACGCCTCGGCGATGATGGAGCGCGCCGAATTGCCGGTGCAGAGGAAGAGGAGGTTGTAGGTCTTGGGCACGGCGAAGGTCCTTAGCAGCAGCCGTTGGCGACTTTCATGAGCGGGGCGCAGATCTCGGGAGACCCGCCGCAGCAGTCCTCGACCAGGAAGCCCAGCAGATCGCGCATGGCGTCGTACTGGGCGCGGTAGACGATCGAACGTCCGTCGCGCTGGGATGTGATCAGCCCCGCGTGGCTCAGGATGTTCAGATTGGCCGACAGGGTGTTGGGCAGCATGTCCAGGCGGCGCGCCAGCTCACCGGCCGCCAATCCATCACCGCCCGCCTGGACCAACAGACGGAACGCCGCGAGGCGTCCCTCGTGGGCGAGGGCGGCGAGGCTTACGACGGCGCTTTTCGTTTCCATATTTCCAGTATATTCGAAATATAAGACGTTTGAAAGACACCAAGCCAGTGAGAGTTCCGTGACCGATTTCCCCGCCCTCAGCCCCGAGTTTCTTCCGCGGCCCGACGCAGGTCAGCTTGAGCCGCTTGGGCGCGCCGACCACCCGCCGCGGATCCTGCTGCTCTATGGCTCGCTGCGGGAACGCTCGTTCAGCCGCCTGGTCACCGAGGAGGCCGCACGCATCCTGCAGGCTCTCGGCTGCGAGACCCGGATCTTCGACCCGCGCGACCTGCCGTTGCCGGACGGCGCGGGCGCCGACCATCCAAAGGTCAAGGAACTGCGCGAACTCTCGCTTTGGTCCGAAGGGCAGGTCTGGTGCAGCCCAGAGCGCCACGGCGCGATCACCGGCGTCATGAAGAGTCAGATCGACTGGATCCCGCTGGAGATCGGCAGCGTGCGCCCCACTCAAGGTCGGACCCTGGCGGTCATGCAGGTCAGCGGCGGTTCGCAGTCGTTCAATGCGGTGAACACCCTGCGCCTGCTGGGCCGCTGGATGCGGATGATCACCATTCCCAACCAGTCGTCCGTCGCCATGGCCTGGAAGGAGTTCGGCGACGACGACCGCATGAAGCCGTCGGCCTATTACGACCGCATCGTCGACGTGATGGAGGAGTTGGTGAAGTTCACCCTGCTGACCCGTGACCGCGCCGACTACCTGGTCGATCGCTACAGCGAACGGAAAGCGGCCGGCGCGACGTCGCCCGTCGCGCATCTGGTTGCGCAAGCGATGCGACCCTGAGACCGACGACGCCCGGCAGAGGGTTCCGGAGAGGCGGAAAGCGCCGATTTGGGACGCTGTCGAATTTTGTCATCGACCGATGACTTTTGTCATCAGCCGATGACAAAACAGGCTCGAAAGCCGAGGTCTAACGCAACGACCATCGGCCGAATTTGCCAAAAACTATGGAAAAACAGTGGCGGAAAGGCCGGATTTTACGATTCGCGTGGCGCCTTTAGGCCAGCTCGCGGCTTTTTCAAGGCCCCATGGTGAGGGTGTGACTGACCGGTCACACCCATTCGGCGACCGGCGAAATCCGAAGAGCTCAACCATTGTGACAGGCCTGCGACAGGCATAGGTCCGCAGCCTCTTCAGTACCCAAGGACAAGAAAATGAGAACTCAACTGATCGCCTCGGCCGCCGCCGTCGCCCTGTTCGCCGTCGCCGGCGCCGCTCAGGCGCAGACCGTCGGTCACGTGGGCGCCAACTACGGCCGCGTGGAACTCGACGCCGGCGCCCTGGGCGACACCGACGCTGACGCGCTGCAACTCGAAGGCGCCGTGCGCTTCGACGCCGGCTCGCTCGGCGCGCAAATCGACGGCTCGGTCCAGAACTTCGACGCCGACGGCGGCGACGCCACCGTCTGGTCGGCCACGGGCCACTTGAACACGAAGTTCGAAGGCGGCCTGGTCGGCGGCTTCGCCGGCGTGAGCACCAGCGACGACGTGACCCTGTGGGCCCTCGGCGCCGAAGCTCAATTCAACGTCGCCCCGTCGACCACCCTGTACGGTCAAGCCGGCTACGGCCGCGCCGAAGACCTGAACGACGCCGACCTGTGGGCCGTGAAGGGTGAACTGCGTCACTTCTTCACCGACAACTTCAAGCTCCAAGGCTCGGTCGGCTACACGAAGGCCGACACCAAGGGCGCCGACTTCGACATCTGGAACATCGGCGCCGACGCCGAGTACCAGTTCGCCAACACCCCGTGGAGCATCACGGGCGGCTACGAGCACGGCGAGATCGACGACCTCGACCTGAAGTCCGACACCTTCCGCGTCGGCCTGCGCTACACCTTCGGCGGCACCCTGCGCGATCGTGACCAATCGGGCGCCTCGCTCGGTTCGGCCTCGAACCTGTTCGGCGGTTCGCTGGGCCAAGGCGTGATCGCCGCGGTCGGCGCGTTCTAAGAACGACTGATCGACTAGATCGGGAAACGCCCCCGGCCGCGAGGCCGGGGGCGTTTTCATGTTTGGGTCCCGGCCTTGCGGGTCTGGCGCCCACGGCCTAAACCCGCCGCTCTTTGAGCCTGGGCAGGAGATCGAGATGGACGTCAGGGACAGCAACGGCGCGCTTCTGGCCGACGGCGACTCCGTCACCCTGATCAAGGACCTGAAGGTGAAGGGAACCTCGGTCACCCTGAAACGGGGAACGCTGGTCAAGAACATCCGCCTGACCGGCGGCGAAGGCGAGATCGAGTGCCGGGTCGAGAAGGTCCGGGACCTGGTCCTGAAGACCGAGTTCGTGAAGAAGGCCTAGGAGGCCTGGGAGCTCAGGCTCTGCTCGAAGTCCATGAAGATGTCGACCAGTTCGTCCACCGGCACCCGCTGGAGCTGCTTGGGCGGGAAGCGATAGCGCCAGAAGCTGGCGACGTGCTCGATGCTGCTGAGCCGTTCGCCAAGGCTGTTGAACATGGCCGGCGCCCGCAGCAGGAACTCGCGGAACGCCGCCGGCTCGTTCTGCTTGGTCATGGCGGCGTAGGCCGCGTCGTAGACGGCCAGCGAGTCCGTCACGCTCTCGACCGCTCCGAAGATCCAACTGCGCAGTTCGATCTTGATCTTGGCGATATAGGCCTTGTCGTCGAAGTCGACGTTTCCGATGGGCCGGATCACCGCGATCTCGTTCAGCACCTCGCGGATGCGGGGCATCAGGTCGCGTAGCTGCCACTTGTAATAGAGGAAGGCCTTCCAGCAGAAGATGCCTTCCTGGAACTGGCGCGCGTCCATGCCCATCACCCGGCGCAGGGGTTCGAGCTCGACGCTGTTGGCGTCCGACAGGATCTTGTTGAGGAAGGTCGCCGCGTGGCTGGAGAAGGCCAGGTCGGTGCCGAACGACATCTGGACCAGGGGCTCCAGCTCGACACGCGCGGATTCGAACATCCGCTGGAGGTCGGCCTCGGAGACGTTGAAGTAGCAGGGAGCCGGCGTGTAGCCGTTGGTCTTCAGGATCTCCCGCATCAGGAACGGATCCAGCGACGGCAGGCGGTCGATGATGTCGAGGATGTTGCGGTCGCGCGTGCCGACCTGCAGATCATCGCCAAACGAGACCGCGATCACGTCCTCGAAGTTCTTCTGGCCGACGAAGACGAAGCGCGCACCGTAGCGCAGTTCGCGCTCGGCGATCGGCAGCAGGATCTTGGTGGCGTTCTGGACGGGGTAGTCGAACAGGTCGGCCTCGCCGCCGCGCACCCGGTGCTTGACGACAATGGCCTTGTTGAGCAGCGAGTTCTTGAAAAAGGGGCTGGCTTCGTACTCCTGCTTACCGCCCTCTTTCAGGGAGATTTGCCACAGGTTGAGCACCCGGGAGGTGGCCGCGCTCTTCTTCAGGAACTCGAGGCTGCGATACGAACGGTCTCGCGCCACTGATCAAAACCCCCGACGAAATCGCGTTACTGCCAAGCTGCCCCGACGCCTTCGCTTTACACTAGAATTGGCTAAGGCCGCGTTAGCTATCTGGGCGCGATGCGCGCCAGGCGTTCAGACGCGCAGATCGACACCTACGCCCCGGTCACGGTCGAGCGGCGCAGACGGCACGACGCGAGCCTCGTCGGCGAATCCGGTCTCGCGCAGCGTGCGAGCGTGCATGGCCGCGACGAGCTGAGTCATCGGCGCCGCGCCCCGATTCCACAGCCCCTGCCCCTGGTAATGATACTCCACTCTGAACATCGCCGGCCCTTCCGTGCGCTCAGAGCACGCAAGGTGAGCAGCTTTGGTTAGCGAGAGGTTAAAGCATACCTCGTTCCGCGAACGCAGTTCTACGAAGTGATCAAAACGCCACAAAACCAGGCCCGGCAGGCCCGTTTGGCGCGCAACACGAGGCTGCGCGCCAAGGGTCGGTAGCTTAAGCCGTGGTCGTCGCGGCGACCGGCATGGGCATCGGCGAGCCAGGCGGACGACCGATCCAGATCTGGCCGGAACGCGCCATCACCTCTCCAGCGCCGTCGAACAGGGCGACGCCGGCGAAGTGCTTGCGACCCTCGACCTCACGCGCCCAGGCCACGACGACATAGGTTTCGCCAGCCTTCGGCTTTTTCAGGACCTCGCCGGCCATGGTGCCGAGCAGGCCCACGGGCGCACCGGCCTTGATCCACCAGGCCATGGAGCCCGAGCAGTCGAGGGCGCCCCAGGTGATCTCGTCCGGGATGGTCCCGTCGGCGTCGGCGAAGTTCGCGTGCGGCGTCCAGACACCGGCGCAATGGCCGGCCGGCGCGCCGTCGATCTGGCCGACGTGAACACCCAGGCCCTCGCCGGCCTCGCGCTCGATGCAGCACGAGAAGCAGCCACGATGTAGCGACTTCTGAGCGAATTGGCCGGCGGCTGCGAAGGCGCGGGCTTCTTCGATGCTCGGGGTGGCGGGCGGCGGGGTCGGAATCTGGCTGTCGTCGGCGGGCTTGGCCGAACCAAGGACCGCGCCCTCGGCGTTGACGAGGGTCACGGCCCCGTCCTCGCCCGGTTGCAGGGTCACGGCGACGTCAAGCGGAACGCCCGAGCGCAGCATGGCCACGCCCCGGCCGCCGACGGCATTCGACAGCACGCCGCAGATGTAGCCGCCATTGGCAGTGAAAGGAGGCCCGCGAAATTGGCGGGGTACGACGATCTCGGTCATTGAAATGGTCTCAGGCTGGAATCGACTATCAAAGAATATGACCGGCATAATGACCCAGCCTTGGGCTTTGTGGGAAGCGTTACCCTGGGGAAAGCCGCGCCTTCACAGTGGAACCCCAACGCCAGTAACGGGTTGAAACTGCACCACCTCAACCCAGGAGCTGGCATGACCATCGACATGACCGACCGTAGCGCCGTGGAACGGCGGCTGTGGGATGAGATCGAACGCCACCAGATCGGCATGCTGGGCGTCGTCGGGGCTCAGCATCACATGCAGCCCATGACCGCCTTCGTGGAACCGGACCGCGAGCAGATTTGGTTCTTCACGCGCGCCGACACCGAGCTGGCCAAGCAGGCGGTCGGCGGCCATCCGGCGATGTTCGTCTTCCAGCAGCGAGAATTGCAGGCCTGCATTTCCGGCGAGCTGACCCGCCATCACGATCTGGCGCGGATCTCCAAATATTGGAACGCCGTGGTCGCGGCCTGGTATCCGCAGGGCAAGGACGACCCGCGCCTGACGATGTTGCAGCTGGAGTGCATGGACGCCGAGGTCTGGATTTCGCAGGCCGGCCCGATGAAGTTCGCCTGGGAGATCGCCAAGGCCAACGCGACCAAGCACGAGCCTCACCTCGGCGGTAAGGCGAACCTCCACTTCCATTGAAACGACACATGTTTCGCCAGCCGTAGGGATGGAGCTGAGATGCTCCAGCGGTTCTGTGCGCCCAATACTTCAATCCAACCTAGAAATGCAGAACGCAGTTCATTTGGTAGCAGAGCTCAAACCGCGCCCGGCGCCCCGTCCTTATTTATGTCGACCTTGGTAAGTTGTGTCGTCTTCTCGACAGTTTTTGCAGTCGAGCATCGCTAGGTTGAATGCACAGCCGCAAGGCGATCTTTCGATTCCCACGCAAAGGCCCGACAGCTCGGTGCAAAATCGCTTACTCGCCGCGCTTTCCCCGGACGATTACGGGCTGATCGCACCCCATCTCACTCATATCGATCTTGAGCGCGGCCGGATTTTGTATGAGCCGGGGGACCGGATCGACGTCGTCTACTTCCCGCACGACGGCGTGATCTCGCTGCTGACCCTGATGGAGAACGGCGCCGGGATCGAGAGCGCCACCATCGGCCGCGAAGGCGCGCTGGGCCTGACCGCCGCGGTCGCCACCCGCGTGTCGCTGTCGCGGGCCATCGTCCAGACGCCCTGCCGATGCGCAAGGATCGGGTCGGGCCCTCTCCACGAGGCCTTCGAAAAGAGCCCGCGGCTGCGCGATCTCGTCGACCGTCACACCGAGGCGCTGCTGGGTCACGCCAATCAGTCCGCGGCCTGCAATGCACTGCACTCGGTTGAGGCGCGGTTCGCCCGCTGGCTGCTGACCTGCCACGACCGGATTTCGACCAACACGGTCGCCCTGACCCAGGAATTCCTGGCCGACATGCTGGGGGTCCAGCGCACCACGGTCACGGCCGTCGCCCGCACCCTGCAGGGCAAGGGCTTCATCCGCTATCGGCGGGGCGTGGTCGACATCGTGGACCGCGAGGGCCTGCAGACCTTGAGCTGTGAGTGCTACGGCGTCGTCCGACGCCACTATGAGCGGCTGCTGCCGCAGGGGCGTTAAAGCGAGAAGGCCAGCCTGGCGGTGACGCTGGGGCGGGTCTCCAGCTTGAACTCCCCCCTCACCTGAGCGGCCAGACTGCGAACGAACCAGAGGCCGAAGCGCTCGCGCGCGCCGGGCGATCCCGGATCGAAGCCGCACCCGTTATCGATCACCGCCAACTCGTAGCGACCGACCTCGTCGCTGGAGAGACAGATCCGCACGACGCCGTTGCGCCCCTCCCCATACCCATGGGCCAGGGCGTTCCCGACCAGTTCCTGGACGATCAGAGCCAGGGTGGAGGCGGCCTGGTCCGGCGCGATGATCGGCTCGACCTCGAGCGCCACTTGAGCCCGTCCCTCGCCGCCGCGGCGGCCCCAGACCGGGATCATCTCGTCCAGATAGGCGCGGAAATCGACGCCCCCTTCGGTGCGATGCCGCTCAAGCGCACCGAGCGAACCGATGGCGTCGGCCATCCAGACCAACTGGCGACGGGCCTCGGGCTCGCCAGCGCGCTGGCTCCGCATCCGGGCGAGGGCCGACATCAGTTGGAAGGTGTTGGCGGTGCGATGGCGCAGTTCGGCGACCTGCGCATCATCTAGCCTGCTGTTGTCAGTCATTGCTGCAGACGCCCCACGCCAACCAGCATCAAGTAGATCGATGCTTCTCCCAGCCGTCCGTCGGGGAGGCGACAGATGTTCCAGGAATTCGCAGCCTAGGCTTCGAGCGTGGAGCACGGAAGCACAATAACACGCGGATAACGCGACTATTTGTCCGACGCTTCAAGACCGTGAAAATGCTTTGGCGAGCCCCAGACTCGCAGCGACACCCAAGATAAAGCCAAGCTCGAAGACCTGTTCGATGGCGCCAAGCACGTCACCAGTATAGCCGCCCAGCAACCTACGCGCGATTAGGGCCATGGCCAGGGCGAGAATCGCTCCGATCAGCACCGCCAATCCGACCACGCCGTCCGGCGACAGGGCCAGGGGCAGACCCGCCACCGCCACCGCGATCAGCACCTCGGCGAAGGTCAGGTCGGCGGGCGAGGGCTTCCACTTGCCGACCTTGGCGTCGCCGACATAGGGCAAGGCGCGCATGGCCAGCACCGAGGCGCCGCGCCCGGCGCCGTGGGCGGCGACCAGCGTCCAGGCGCCCAGCCCCGCCGGCAGGGTGGCCAAGGCCGCGGCCTTGATCGCCAGGGTCAGGCCAAGCGCCAAGGCGCCATAGGTCCCGATCCGGCTGTCCTTCATGATGGTCAGGCGCCTGGCGACGGTTGTGCCGCCGCCCAGGCCGTCGGCGGTGTCGGCCAAGCCGTCCTCGTGGAAGGCGCCGGTGACCAGGACGCCGGTCGCCAGGGCGAGCAACGCCGGCAGCCAGCCGGTCCAGATCAGCGAGGATGCCCAGAACACCGACGCACAGGCGCCGCCGACCAGCAGGCCGACCAGCGGGAAATAGCGGGCGCTGCGCGAGATCCAGTCCGGCTGGAAGTTCCGCAGAGCCGGCGTCGGGATGCGGGTCAGGAACTGCACCGCGCAGAGGAAGAGTTGGAACTGATGCGACAGGCGGTTCACAGCCGCCCCGCCAAGACGTCGTCGAGGCTGGCCACCTCGGCGAGCAGACCCGACGCCGCACGCACCAAAGGCAGGGCCAGCAGCGCGCCGGTCCCCTCGCCCAGGCGCAGCGACAGATCCAGCAACGGCTCGGCGCCCAGGGCCGCCAGCATCACGTCGTGCCCGCGCTCGGCCGAGCGGTGCGCAAAGATACAATAGTCAGCGGCGTTCGGATCGATGCGGACGGCCAGCAGGGCCGCGGCGCTGACAATGAAGCCGTCGATCAACACCGGGAGGCGCACGGACGCCGCGCCCAGGACGGCTCCGGCCATCATGACGATCTCCAGTCCGCCGAATTCGGCCGCGACTTGCAAGGGCTCGACGACGGCCGTGCGCGCGGCGGCGGCCTCCAGCACCGCACGCTTGCGGGCCATGCCCTCGGCGTCATGGCCCGCGCCGGGCCCGATGCAGTCAGCCAGCGCAGCCGGACCCAGGCGATGGAGCAGCAAGGCGGCCGACGCGGTGTTGCCGATGCCCATTTCACCGAGCGCCAGGATATCGGCGCCGTCGTCCTTGGCGCGCCGGGCGATCGCCGAGCCGCGCGCCAGGGCCGATTCCACTTCTTCGGCCGTCATCGCCGAGCCGAGGGCGGCGTTGCGCGTGCCCTTGCGCACCTTGGCGTCGATCAGCAGCGGATGGGGCGCGAGGTCGGCGGCGACCCCGGCGTCCACCACCTTGACCTCGGCGCCGACCGCGCGGGCGAAGGCGTTGGCGCTGGCCCGGCCCGCCAGCAGGGTGGCGACCATGGCGACCGTGACAGCCGAGGGATAGGCCGAGACGCCAGACTCCGTCAGGCCGTGGTCCCCGGCGAAAACCAGCAGCAGGGCGCGCTCGTAACTCGGGTTCGGGCGGCCGGCGACCAGGGCCAGATGCACCGCAAGGTCCTCGACCTTGCCCAGCGCGCCGAGCGGCTTGGCCTTGCCATCGATCAGGGCGCGATAGGCGGCCTCGTCAGTGCGATCGAGCGGGGTGATGGCGGGCCGGTTCATGGTCTTGGCTCCAGACCGGCGATCGACGCCAGGAGGGGGATGTCGAACTGCTGTTCCAGCCGTTCGGCGATCTCGTCCAGCGCCGCATCGACGCGGGTCGCCTCGTCGACGCCGTCGGAGGCCGCGCCAAGTTCAGTCAGAAAGGCGGCGCGGGCCGAGGCCAGGCCGAACAGGCCGTGGACATAGGCGCCAGACACCCGGCCGTCGGCTGAGATAGCGCCCTCGCCGGCGCCGTCCTCGCGGATCAGGAGCGGGCGTTGCAGGGCCGGGCCGTCGGTGCGGCCGACATGGATCTCGTAGCCTTCGAAGGCGCCGCCCGAGGCGAGCCGGCCCGATGTCGGGCGCAGCACCTTGTCGCCGGTCAGCACGGTGTCGATGTCGAGCAGGCCTAGGCCCGGGGCATGCCCCGGCGGGCCTTCGACGCCGTCGGGGTCGCTGATCGTGCGCCCCAGCATCTGGAACCCGCCGCAGATGCCCAGCACCCGGCCGCCGCGCCGCACATGGGCGGCGATGTCGATGTCCCACCCCTGGGCGCGCAGGAAGGCCAGATCACCGAGCGTCGCCTTGGTGCCCGGCAGGATGACCAGATCGGCGTCGCCGGGCAGAGCGGTTCCCGGCGGCACAAAGCCGAAGTCGACCTCCGGCTCGGCGCGCAGCGGATCGAAGTCGTCGAAATTGGCGATGCGCGAGACCAAGGGCGCGACGATCTTCACCTTGCGGCCCTGGCGCGCGCCGAGCTGGTCCAGCACCACCGCGTCCTCGGCGGGCAGCCGGCGGGCGGCGGCGAGCCAGGTGGCCATGCCGCAGTCAGGCCAGCCGGTGCGGCGCACGATTTCGGCCCGGCCGTCATCGAACAGGGCCGGATCGCCGCGGAACTTGTTGATCAGGAAGCCGGCGATCATGGCTCGGTCCGCAGGCTCCAGCACCTCGTAGGCGCCGACCAGGGCGGCGATCACGTGGCCGCGGTCGATGTCCCCCACCAGCACCACCGGCACGCCAGCGGCGCGGGCGAAGCCCATATTGGCGATGTCGCCGGCCCGCAGGTTGACCTCGGCCGGGCTGCCCGCGCCCTCGACGATCACCAGGTCGCTCTCCGCCTCGAGGATGCGGAAGCTCTCGACCACCACATCGAGCAGGCCAGCCTTGCGGTCCTGGTAGGCCGCCGCCTTCCAGGTCCCGGCCATCTGACCGCGCACCACCAACTGGGCGCCGACATCGCTCTGCGGCTTGAGCAGGACCGGGTTCATATGGACGGTGGCCGGCGTGCGGCAGGCGATGGCCTGCAGCGCCTGGGCCCGGCCGATCTCGCCGCCATCAATGGTCACGGCGGCGTTGTTGGACATGTTCTGCGGCTTGAACGGCCGCACGGTCAGGCCGCGATTGGTGAACAACCGGCAGAGGCCGGCGACCAGCACCGACTTGCCGACATCGGAGCCGCAGCCCTGGATCATCAACGCGGCCATGCCAGACCTCCCAGGGCGAGTGCTGCGACGAGGATCGCGCAGGCGCGCAGATAGAGCCCAAGCCCCCGGCGAAGGTCCAGAGGCGATGGACGCGGGCCGGCCCCGAAGGTGGGACGATCATGAGCCACGCCGTCATAGCTGGCCGGGCCACCGAGCTGGACGCGGAGGGCGCCGGCCATGGCCGCTTCCGGCCAGCCGGAATTGGGCGAAGCGTGCCTGGCGGCGTCGCGTAGCATCACCCTCCAGCCGCGCCCGGCCGCGAGCGCGATCAGGGCGCCGGCGATGCGGGCGGGGATCAGGTTCATCAGGTCGTCGGTGCGCGCCGCCGCCCAGCCGAAGCAGCGATAGGGCTCTTCGCGGTGACCGATGATGCTGTCGGCGGTGTTGACGGCCTTGTAGGCGAAGAGGCCGGCGAGGCCGCCGACCAGGAACCAGAACAACGGCGCGACCACGCCGTCGTTGAAGCTCTCGGCCAGGCTCTCCAGGGCGGCCGCGGCGACGCCTTGCTCATCGAGGTTTTCGGTGTCGCGGCCGACGATCATGGCGACGGCCGCGCGGGAGGCCGGAAGGTCCGCCGGCCGGCGAAGAAAGCTCTCACGAGGACCGCCGAGCGCGCGGCTGACCGCGGCGACGTGGTCATAGAGGCTGCGGGCGGCCAGGCCGAGGGATCCCACGAGCGCGGCCAGGATCACGGCCCACCCGGTGAGCAGATGGTCGAGCAGCAGGCCGACGCCCGCCGCCGTTCCGGCGACGGCCAGCAGGGTGGCGAGACCAGCGATCCGTCGTGCGAGATCGCCGCCGCGGTTCAGCCCCCGCTCCAGCGTGCGAAGCTGCCAACCGATCCAGGCGACCGGATGCGGAACGATCGCGTGCAGCTTGCGCGGATAGCCGGCCAGGCCCTCCACCGCCGCGGCGGCGAGGAGCAGCCAAGGGTCAGCCGCCACGCCCGACGATCTCGATCAACGGTCCGCCGGCGCCTTCGATCACCCGCGCGCGAACGCCGTAAGCGCGGGCCATCACTTCCGGCGACAGCGCTTGGGAGGGCGGACCGTCGGCCAGCACCTTGCCGGCCGCCATGACGATGATCCGGTCGGCGATGCGCGCGGCCAGCGACAGGTCGTGCAGGGTGACGATCACGCCGCGCCCCTGCTCATGGGCCATGGCGCGGAAGAGTTCGCCGGCGTCGAGCTGGTGGCCGGGATCGAGGCCGGTGAGCGGCTCGTCGGCCAACAGCCATTCGGGATCGCCGGCCAGGGCGCGGGCGATCAGCACCCTGCCCCGTTCGCCGCCCGACAGCGTGGTGACGTCGCGGTCGGCCAGTTCGACGACGCCGGCGGCGTCCATCGCGCGGTCAATGGCGGCGGCGTCCTCGAGCGACAGCCCGCTGGAGCCGATGAACGGCGTGCGGCCAAGGCCGACCAGGATCCGCGCCTCGACGGCCCAGGCGACTTCGGCGGTCTGGGGGATGAAGCCGATACGCCGCGCGCGGGCGCGGGCGTGCATCGCCAGCACGTCGGCGCCGTCGAGGCCGACGCGGCCGCCGTTGGGCTTTCGCAACCCCGCCAGGCATGCGAGCAGTGTCGACTTGCCGGCGCCGTTCGGACCGAGGATGGCGGTGACGGTCCCGGACTGGAAGCTCGCCTCCACGCCGGCCACCACCGGCTTGCCGCCAAGCCGAACCTGGATGTCGTGGGCGCTGAGCGTGCTCATGCGATCCTCCGGCGAAGCGACAGCAGCAGGGCGAAGAAGAACGGCCCGCCGAGCACGGCCATGGCCACGCCCAGCTTCACCTCGCTGGCGGCGGGGGTCAGGCGCACGGCGATGTCGGCGGCCAGCACCAGCACCGCCCCGCCGATGGCGCTGGGGATCAGCAGCCCCCCGGGCCTGGCGCCCACTAGGGGCCGCAGCAGATGCGGGACGATCAGGCCGACAAAGCCGATCACGCCGGTGACGGCGACGCTGGCGCCGGCGGTCAGGGCCACGCCGATGGCCAACATCCAGCGGGTGGCGGTCATGTTGACGCCGAGCGACCGGGCGCCGGTTTCGCCCAGGGTCAGGGCGTCCAGACCCCGGCCGATGAACATCAGCATCACGCAGCCGGCGGCGATCAGCGGCAAGGCCATCTGCACCTCGCCCACGCTGCGGTCGGCCAGCGAGCCCATCAGCCAGTTGATGATCTCGTTCACCGCCCAGGGATTGGGGGCGAGGCTGAGCGCAAGCGCCACGCCGGCCCCGGCCATGGTCTGCAAGATCACCCCGGCCAGGATGAAGGTGACGATGCTGGACGCCTGGCCCGACAGGGCCAGCAGCAGCATGACCGCGATCAGCGCGCCGATCATGGCGGCGGTGGCGATCACCCAGGGCTCGGCCGCGCCGGCGCCCAGATAGAGCGTCAGCACCGCGCCCAGAGCGGCCATTGAGGACACGCCCAGCGCGCCTGGATCGGCCAGCGGATTGCGGGTGTAGCCCTGCATCGCCGCCCCGGCCATGCCGAGCGCGGCGCCTACGCCGATGGCCAGGATGGTGCGCGGCAGGCGCAGCTCGAAGATGATCGCCCAGCGCGGATCGCTACGATCCAGCCAATCGCTGAACGGCACCCAGACGCGGCCGGCGGCCATGCTGACCATCGACAGCAGCACGGTCAGGAGCACGAGGGAGAGAATGGTGGTCTGTCGGCGCGTCACGCGCGGGCCTCCTGGGCTCGCAGAGCGCCCTGCCGGGCGCGGACCAGCATGGCTGCGGTTTGGATCAGCACCGGACCGCCGCAGAAGGTCAGCTGCTGCGGGAAGCTGGCGCGGTGCATGCGGTGAGCAACCCGCGAGAGGGCTGGATGGTTTAGAACCCGGTCGGCCCAGGTCGGCGCGCCGGGCTTGGTCTCCCCGGCCAGCAGCACGTCGGGCGGATCGGCGACCAGCAGCTCCAACGGGACGTTGCCCGTGCGTTTCAGGCCGTAGCGCGAGGCGGCGTTCTCGAACCCGGCCCGGCGCAGCATATCGTCCATGAGCGTCCCCTGAGCCGAGGCGAAGCCGCCGGATTGATAGACCAATGCGGTGAGTTTCGGCGTGCCCGGCGGCGGGGCGGACGCGGCGACGGCCGCCTCGATCCTGGCGACCAGCGCCTCGCCGCGCGCCGGGCGATGGACGGCGCGGGCGACCTGGCGCACCTGCTCCAGGCTCTCGTCCAGCGTATTGGGCACGCCGAACAGTTCGGCGGGAATGCCCAGACGCTTCAGCGCCGCGCGAGTCGCAGGCGAGGAATGGCGGCCGGTCAGCACCAGGTCGGGCCGCAGGGCCAGCACCTCCTCGGCGCTTTCATAGGTGAATGGGAACGTCCGCCCGAGCTCGCCCAGGCTGGAGCTTGAGGGTTCGTGCGAATAGTGGCTGAGCGCGGCGATCTGGCCGCGGTCGGCCACGTGAACGAGGATCACGTCCAGGCACGGGTTGAGCGAGACGATCCGGTGAGGATCGCCGGCGGCGGCCCCGCCCAGCCCCACCACGGCGCCGGAGGCGAGCACCGAGCGCCGGGTGATCCTCCAGCTCAAAAGTCGATCCCGCGCTGGGCCTTGATGCCCTGCTCGAACGGATGCTTGACCAGGGTCATCTCAGTGACGAGGTCGGCGATGGCCAGCAGCTCCGGCTTGGCGTTGCGGCCGGTGATGACCACGTGCTTGTCGCGCGGCCGGGCGTTCAGGTCGGCGACCACCTTGGCGATATCGAGATAGGCGTAGCGCAGGGCGATGTTCAGCTCGTCCAGGATCACCAGGTTGAGTTCCGGATCGTGCAGCATCTCGACCGACGTGGCCCAAGCCGCTTCGGCGGCTGCGATGTCCTGGGCGCGGTCCTGGGTATCCCAGGTGAAGCCCTGGCCCATGATCTCGTAGCGGACCTGGTCGGGGAATTTCTTGAAGAACTGCCGCTCGCCGGTGATCCACTTGCCCTTGATGTACTGGACGATGCCGACCTTCTGGTTCCAACCCAGGGCGCGGGCAACCATGCCGAAGGCCGCCGTCGACTTGCCCTTGCCGTCTCCAGTGTGGACCAGCAGCAGCCCAGGCGCCTCGTCGGTCTTGGTGGCCATCAGCTCGTCGCGTTCGGCCTTCAGCGCCTGCATGGCGGCCTTGTGCTCGGCGTTCTTGACGTCTTCTTCGTCGCTCATCGGCGGGAGCCCTCCAGGGCGGCTTGCAGTCTGGGCCAGTCTTTGGGTTTCGGCAGGCCGAACCTGAGCCAGGTCGGCTGATCGGAAAAGGGCCGTGTGAGCACGCCGCGCCGCGCCAGGTCAGCGAACCGGCGGCCGGCGTCAGGGGTGGAGGCCAGGCGAAACAGCGAGGCGCCGCCGAGCACGTCGAAGCCGTTGGCGGTCAGCAGCCCGTCCAGGCGCGCCGCGTCCTGGGCCAGACGTGCGGCGGTGCGCTCGCGCCAGCCGCTGTCGGCATAGGCGGCCGTGCCCGCGGCGATGGCCTCGGCGCTGACCGGCCAGTCGCCGAACTGCGCGCCGACCCGCGCGGCCAGTCCCGGCTCGGCGATCACGAAGCCCAGGCGCACCCCGGCCAGGCCGTAGAACTTGCCGAACGAGCGCAGCACGATCAGCCGATGACCGGCGCGGGCCGCGACACTGAGTTCGGGCGCGGTCTCGACGAAGGATTCATCGACGATCAGCCAGCGGTCGCCCGGCTCCAGGTTCTCGTGGCGGGCGCCGTCCGGATTGTTCGGATTGACCACCACGATCGCCTCGCTGGCCACGGCGGCGAGGTCGCCCGGCGCGACGCACTGAACCTTCGCGCCGGCCAGCCGCCAGGCCTCGGCGTGACCGCCATAGGTCGGCGCGGCGATGGCGACCGAGCGCGCGCCCAGCAGGCGCGGCAAGGCGCGCAGAGCCGCCTCGGCGCCCGGCACGGCGGCGACGCGGTCGGGAGATACGCCGAAGGCGGCCGCGGCGGCGGCCTCCAGGGCCTTGATCTCATCTGGATCGGGCAGCCGCGTCAGGCTGACGGCGGTCGCCCGCGCCCCCTTCCAGGGACGCGGGTTGATGCCTGTCGACAGGTCCAGCCACGGCATGGGCGCGTCGGGAAACGCGCGCCGCGCCGCGGCCAACCGGCCGCCGTGACGGAGGAAGTCCTCCAGGTCCGGATCAGAAGCTGGCGCGGACACCGACATAGATCCCACGTCCCGGCGAGCCGTAGTTGCGGGTGGTCTCGTAGCTGTCGTCGAAGGCGTTCTCGACGCGGCCATAGACCTCGAAGGTGTCGTTCACCGGGTAGGACGCCCGCAGGTCGACGAGGGTGTAGCTCTGCAGGACATAGGAGTTGGCGGCGTTGTCGAAGCTGGCGCCGACATAGCGGATCGCCGCGCCCAGGGTGGCGTCGTTGGTCCAGGTGTAGGTGGTCTGGATATTGGCCTGATGCTCGGGCCGGCGCGCCAGCTCCTTGCCGCGATTGGCGTTACCGGGCGAGTCGTTCTCGGTGTCGGTCCAGGTGTAGTTGGCCAGCACCGCCAGCGGGCCGAGATCCACCGAACCTTCCAACTCGACGCCGTGGGCCTTGGTACGCGCTGTGTTGTCGTAGAAGCCGAAGCGACGGACCCCGTTCACCACGCAAAGCGGATTGGCCGTGGTCGCCGTGCAGGAGAAGTAGTCGATCTGGTTCTCGGTCTTGCGGTCGAAATAGGTCGCGCGAACCGTGAACCGCTCAAGGAAGCGCTGCTCGATCCCCGCGTCCCAACCATCGGCCTCTTCCGGCGCGAGGGTCGGATTCCCGTACTCGCTATAGAGCTGATAGAGGGTCGGAGCCTTGAAGCCCTGACCGAAGCTGGCGCGCAGGATGGTGTTCCCGTCGTTCAGGGACCAGGCGGCTGCAAGCTGGCCCAACGTCTTGTCGCCGAAGGTGTCGTGGCTGTCGCGGCGCAGGCCGGCGGTGAGGGTCAGGCCGCTGACGATCTCGCCCTGGACCTGGGCGTAGATGCCGTCGAGCCCGGCCTTGGCGTTGGTGGCGGCCGGGTTCGGGTCGAAGGCGCTGGGCGAGGCCGTGCGCATCTTGGAGTCTTCGATCTCGCCGCCGAAGGTGGCGGTCCAGGCGTCATTGATGGTCCAGACGCCCTGGTATTCCCAGCGCTTGTTCTCGCCCCGCGCGTCGAAGGTGACGTCGGTCACCGCCTGGTCGGGATTGAAGTTCTGGCGGTCGGTGCGGGTGTAGCCATAGGCGATGCGGTTCTGCAGGGCGCCTTCGAACAGATCGAAGTTGAGCGCCGCGTAACCGACGAATTCCTCGGTCTTGCCGTACTCGGGCGTGTCACCGAAGGCGAAGCTGGGCGGCGGGAAGCCGTCGAAGCCGTTCTTGCCCTTCGAATAGACGCCGCGCAGGTCGATGGAGACCGCGTCGGTGGCGCGGATCACGGCGCGGCCGCTGAAGCCGGTGTTCTCGTAGCCGTCCTTTTCCTTGCCGAGGCGGTAGGAGGAAATGCCGTCGGTTTCGTAACGCCCGCCGGCCAGCCGCCAGGTGACGCGCTCGGTCTTGCCGCCCGCCGCGGCGCGCAGATAGCCGGTGCTCATCGAGCCGCCCTCGGCGGTGAGCGTTGCTTCAAACGGCGATTGCGCCTCGGCGGTGATGATGTTGACGACGCCGCCAATGGCCTGGCTGCCCCACAGGGTCGACTGGGCGCCGCGCAGGATTTCGATGCGGCCGATATCGCCGGCCAGCAGGTTGGCGAAGTTGTAGCCGCCGCCGGCGGTCGACGGGTCGTTCAGCTTCACGCCGTCGATCACCACCACGGTCTGGTCGCCCTCGGCGCCGCGGATGCGCACCGAGGTCGAACCGCCGACCCCGCCGTTGCGCGAGAAGCTGACGCCGGGCGTCTGGGCCAGCAGCGTCGAGACGTCGATCGCCTGGCTGGAGCGGATGGCGTCGGCGTCGAGGACGGTGACGCTTTGGCCGACGCGCTCGGCTTCTTGCGGCGAGCGGTTGGCGGTGACCACCAGTTCACCGACGCTGGCGACGGCGATCGGCGAGGCGGACTGGGCCGCGGCATGGCCGGAGAGACCGCACAGAACGGCGGCGGTGGTGGCGAATAGAACAGTCTTCATCGGGTATCCCCCAGACGTGTGACGACGAACCCGCGCTTGCACGCAGGTGACGGACGTCGTCTCTCGGGAAAATACCCGTTCGCCCGGTCCCACCGACCGTCCGAAGGACGACTGCGTCAGGCAGGTCTCCTGGCTCACGGGTCACAGCCGATGCGCGCCGCCTTCCCAGAACCCGGTCTTTCAAGACCATCGTCCAGTGGCTTATGACGCGCGGGCTCGCCGCTTACAGTTGCGGGGGCAGCCCAGGTGTCTCACCTGAGTTCCCTATTAATCCCCTTGCGGGGAACCTGTCGCGAGGCCCCACTAGGCTTTGCCATGCGGAGCGTCAATCCCGATGAGCCTGACCTTCATCCTGGGCGGGGCCCGATCAGGCAAGACCAGCTACGCCCTGGCCCGCGCCCGGCAGCTGTCGCAGGGGCGGCTGATCATGATCGCCACAGCCCAGGCGCTGGACGTCGAGATGGCCCAGCGCATCGCCCGCCACCAGGCCGAACGTGACGACGCCTGGACCACGATCGAGGCCCCCCTGGACCTGGCGGGCGCAGTGCGCGGGCTGGCCGTCGGCGACGTGGCGGTGATCGATTGCCTGACTCTGTGGCTGACCAACCAGATGCTGGCGGAGGCCGATATCGGCGCAGCCGTGACCGACCTGGTCGAGGCCCTGGCCCAAAGCCCCGCGGCATTGGTGGTGATCTCCAACGAGGTCGGCCAGGGTATCGTGCCCGACAACGCCCTGGCCCGCCGCTTCCGCGACGAGGCCGGCTGGATGCATCAGAAGGTGGCCGCGGCGGCCGACCGGGTTGAGGCGATCATGGCCGGCCTGCCGCTGCCGCTAAAGGGCTGACCCTTCGGCGGCTGGCCGCGTCAGAGGTCCTGCTTCAACCGAGCGATCATCAGGGCCCCGACTTGTTCCATGGCCGCCGAGACATCCTGGCGCCAGATCGTTGGATCGACTGTGACTTCGTAGGTGCGGGTCTTGGTGGCGCCGACGCCGGCCAGCAGACCGATGGCGCTGCCGACCGCGTCGCCCATCTTGCTGGCGCCGGGGGTGGTGTCGCTGGCGGAGACCACGCTGTCAGGCATCACCACCGCGCCGGTCAGGGCGTAGCGAAGCCGGTGGCCCAGATCCATCGGCGTCGACTTCGCCTTCGGCGTGATCACCCAGAGCTGGGTGTCTGTGGGCAGCAGAGCCACATTGGCCTTGCTGGTCACCTTGGCGGTCATCGGGCGCATGCCCAGCACCCCGCGACCGCGCGCCTGGATCTCGGCGAAATCGACCACCATGCGGACGCCCATGACCCCGGCGTCCAGCTCGCGCATGGCCATCTCCTCGGGCACCTGCGAGCCGGTGGTGGTCATGGTGTCGCCGAACCCCTTGGCGCGGCCGTCATTGGGGGTGAAATAGAACTTCATGCCCGGCGGCGAGTAGAAGGCGCTGCGATTGGCCTTGCCGCGCACATAGGGCGCCGGCTTGGCCATGTTCATCAGCCGCACCAGGCCGGGGCTGCGCGCCAGCGCCTCGTCCAGCGGGATGACCTTGACGCCAGCGGCTTCCAGTTCCGCCACGAACCTGGCGTAGTAGGCGTCGGTAATCGCCTGCATGTCCTCTGGGCTTGGCCCATTCAGCGTGTAGCTGACCTGGGACTGCGCCAGGCCCGAACTGGTCGAGCTGGCGCCGGAATTGGTGACGAACTCCACCTGGAACGAGGGGATCACCACCTGGCGAAGGCCGCGCGCGGCCTCGCGTTCGTTCTGCCAGATCAGCGAACCGCCCTGACCCGACAGGTCATCCCCGGCGCCGAAGGAGACCGGCTCGCTCACCGGCGCGGTCTTGGGCCCCAGATTGATGAGCGGCTTGGCCGCGTACGCCTGGCTTGTCCCGGCGCAAGCCAGCAGCAAGCCCATGAACGTCGCGGCCAAGCCGCCCTGAAGTTTCGGCCCCATCGTCGTCACCCTCCCCCGAAGGCGCCGATCATGACGCCGAGCGATGGAGCCTACGGGACGCCTACCCCGGCGAATTGGACAAAACGGACCCATCGGCTTGCGCGGTGTGCAGACCCTGGAGCGAGGCGCCAAGCGCGGCCATCCGCGCGCGCGCCGCCGGCCCCAACAACCGGTGCGGCAAGGCGAAATAGGCCGAGGGCGACATGCCCATGAAGCGGTGGAAGTCGCGCACGAAGTGCGACTGGTCATAGTACCAGGCGTCGATCAGGCTGGCCCACCCCTCGCCTGGATGATCGCGAAGCTCCTGCAGGGTGCGCAGGAACCGCTGGCGGCGGAGCAGCAGCTTGGGGGCGAAGCCGAACTTGCGCAGCGACAGGCGCGCCAAGTGCCGCGACGAAACGCCGAGCGCCTGGGCCAAGGCGTCGACCGAGCCCATGGCCGGATCCACCAACAGATCGTGAGCGCGGACCAGAATGGCGTCGGGAGGGCCGCCGGCGCTCGCCATCGCCACAAACAAGGCGTCCAGGATGGCGACCCGCGCGTCATCGTCGCGGGCCTGCAGCAGCGCCTCGTGGGTTTCGGCCGCGCGTTCACCAAGCACCTGCGCCAGCGGTGTCACGCGGTCGGCGTAGTCGGCGGCGGGCGCCTTGAAGAACTGCGCCCAGCCCAGCGGCAGCAGCCCGATCCCCAGCACGGTTCCAGCCTGGCCCCGCACGGTCCCGGTCACGCTGGTCGGCCCGAACAGCGCCGCGGGCGGCGCAGGATCATAGACTTGGCCGTCCAGCCGCATCGCCCAGTCGCCATCCAGCACGAACCGGATGTTGGCCCACTCGGGGTGCAGCAGATCTTCCACCGCGCCGGCGGGCCCCGCCGGCACCTCTACGAAGTAATATGCGGTGATGAAGCGTTTCAACGCCGGATCGGGCAGCCGGAAACGCACCGATGGTGAGGAGTCGTCCAACCCGTTCACGCCCCGCCGAGACGCCCGCCCCCACGGCCCGCATCACGACTAGCGCCAGCATGGGCCGCGAGATCGGCGACGTCGACCAGACATTGGGAAATAGTCGCGACATCGCCGCCAGCGCCGCCCCCTTGGCCGCCCGACCTCGGGCGCTCAGGCGCCTTGGCGAGGACCGTCGACGCAGGCACAAGTCGCGGGAGGCCGCCAGTTCGCGGCCGACCATGCAGAGGCCACGGAGAGGTCAATGAGAGCCGTCAGGATCACCCGCCCCCTGCTCGACCTGTTCGCCGCGCGCCGGGTCTATCATCGCGTACACGCGGGGGAGCGGTGGCGGGTGGGCCAGCAGATCGGCGTCAACGAGAATTGCGAGATCGAGCCTTACGTCAATTTCGCCAGCGGCGACTTCATTCCAAGGGCGGGGGGCGCATTTTCATACACTCACTCAGGCCTGCATCCAGCGGCCTCTGTTGGCCGATATTGTTCGATTGCCGCGGATCTGACCTTCTTCGGGAACGCCCATCCGGTCGATCGGGTCACGAGTTCTCCCACGACCTTCGACTCGCCGCAGGGCGCGCTGCGCTTCCTGGGCGACTACCTCTCAGACCACAGCATCACTGACTATCCGAGCTACGCCTTCGAACCTCGACCAGCGCCCGTCACGATTGGCAATGACGTGTGGCAGACGATGATCGCAGGCGGCGTCACCATCGGGCACGGCGCGGTCATTGGCGCCCGGAGCGTCGTCACCAAGGATGTCCCGCCCTACGCCATCGTGGTGGGGTCCCCGGCTCGCATCGTCCGCCTCCGCTTTCCGGAAGCCACGATCGCCCGCCTCCTGGCGCTTCGGTGGTGGCGCTTTGGGCCCGAGCTGATCCAGCGGCTCGATCCCTGCAATGTTGATCGTTTCCTGGACGCCGCCGAGGCCGAAGCCCCTCCCCCGCTCGAGCTGCGCGCCCTCACCTTTGCGGAAATCATCGAGGCCAGCCGACGAGAATAGGCGCTGGTCGGCGTCCCGGCCGGGCGACACGCGTCGAGACGTCGCCACGAAGACGACTCGAAAAGCTGGAGCTATGAAACGTTGGAGCGGGCGATGGGATTCGAACCCACGACATTCAGCTTGGGAAGCTGACGCTCTACCCCTGAGCTACGCCCGCATGTGTGAAGGGGGCCGCCGACAGGTCGGCGCGTTCGCACGCCGCTTCCTTAGCGGGTCCTAGGCCGGCGCTCAAGGCCGCCGATCAGATCGTCCTTTGGTTGCCATGGGTGCATTGCAACAAGAGCGCGCAGCCCCAAAAATCCCCATTATGGGGTATTTTAACCACGATCCACCCCGTTAGGGCAAAGTTTACAATTTAAGACTCCCGCACTGCGGGAACATGGTTGCGCGATCGTTAAGCCCCAGCTTTATTGCGCCTTCCAATAGTACCGTTCCGGCACACTCAATTCTTGATTGCCGGGGCACGATCAAACAGCTGGAGTAGAAAATGAAGAAGCTTCTAGTTGGGGCGGCCCTGGCCGTTTCGATGTTGGCCGCCGCTCCGGCCGCCAACGCCGCCACATACCTCAACCTCCCCTCGGTTGCGGCGCCGGACGGCACCATTTCGGGCACCTATGGCAACAATAACGTTGCTGCCGGCGCCTTCAGCGACGTGTTCAACTTCGTCTTCCCCGCAACTGGCCTCGGCGGCGCGACGCTTACGTCGGTTCTGTCCGGCCTCAACACCACGAACATCGACTTCACGTCGGTCACGTTCAATGGCGAGAATTTCGATATCGGCATGACGGGCGATATCGAGTTCCGCTTCCTGAAGAACCTCTCGGTTCTTACGGGTCCGCAAACGATCATCGTGAACGGCACTAGCGGTGGCAACGGCTCCTACAGCGGCACCCTGTCGTTCTCGTCGGCTGTTCCGGAACCGGCCACCTGGGCGATGATGATCATCGGCTTCACGGGCGCTGGCGTGGCGATCCGTCGCCGCCGTCGCGACGACTCTGTCGCGTTCGCCTAAGATCTGATCTCATCTAAGCGATCAGGCCCGTCAGCCATGCTGGCGGGCCTTTTTGTTGGGCTGGCCCTTCGTTGACCTCGCCTCGCGACGACCGCACGATAGGGAAAACAACGTTAGGGAGACGGCCATGGCCGACGGCGAGGCTCTATCGCAGGCGCAGTTCACCGCCATGACCGAGGCCACCCAGGAAGACTGGATGGCCATCGTGAAGGCCGCGGGCCCGTTCAGCCGCGAACTTCCTGACCGGCTTATCAGCCACCTGAAGATGCTGGCCGGCGATAGCGGCGGCTACCCGGTCGATCGGCTGGAGCATTCGCTGCAGACCGCCACGCGAGCCTTCAAGGACGACAAGGACGAGGAATATGTAGTCTGCGCGCTGATGCACGACATCGGCGACCTGCTAGGCCCGTCCAACCACGCCGAGATCGGCGCCATCATCATGAAGCCGTACGTTTCGGAGCGGAACTACTGGATGCTGGACAAGCACGGCATCTTCCAGGGTTACTATTTCTTCCACCACCTGGGCCTGGAGCGCGACATGCGTGAGCAGTTCCGCGGGCATCCGGACTTCGAATACACCGCGCAGTTTTGCCATCTGTACGACCAGAACAGCTTCGACCCGGCCTATGAATCGATGCCGCTGGAAGCCTTCGAGCCGATGCTCCGCCGGGTGCTCGCCTCGCCGAAGCGGTCGATCTACAAGCGCGAGGCGGCGTAAGCCCACCCTCCTCCCACTTGGGCTAAGCGTCCATATCCAGCGAATAGCCGGCCGAGCGCACGGTGCGGATCGGATCGGCCATGGCGTCTTCGCGGTTCAGGGCCTTGCGCAGACGGCCGACGTGGACGTCGACGGTGCGGGCCTCGACATAGACGTCCGAGCCCCAGACCGCATCCAGCAGCTGCTCGCGGCTGAACACCCGGCCCGGGTGCTGCATCAGGTAGTCCAGTAGTCGAAACTCGGTCGGTCCGAGGTGGATTTCCTTGCCCGCCCGCTTCACGCGGTGGGCGACGCGGTCAATCACCAGGTCGCCGATGTGGACCCGGTCTTCGGCCAGGCCCGGACGGATCCGTCGCAGCACCGCGCGGATACGGGCCGACAGCTCGCTCATCGCGAACGGCTTGACGATGTAGTCGTCGGCCCCGGTGTCCAGGCCGCGGATCCGGTCGCTCTCCTCGCCGCGCGCGGTGAGCATGATGATCGGCACGTTACGGCTCTCGGCCCGCTGGCGCAGGCGACGGCAAACCTCGATCCCGGAGATCTTCGGCAGCATCCAGTCCAGGACGATGATGTCGGGCAGGCGCTCGGAGACCAAGGTCAGGGCCTCTTCGCCGTCGGCGGCGACGGCGACCTCGTAGCCTTCCTTGTCGAGATTGTACTGCAGCAGGGTCGAGAGGGCGTCTTCGTCCTCGACCACCAAGATATGGGGGGTCAAATCGCTACTCCTCGTGCGGCGCGCTAGAGGCGCAACGCATCGGTCTTCGGCCGGTCGGCGGAGATCATGTCTTCGCCAGTGATTTCGTAGTGGATGATCTCGGCGATGTTGGTGGCGTGGTCGCCGATACGCTCGAGGTTCTTGGCCACGAACAGCAGGTGGGCGCAGGCCGTGATCGTGCGCGGATCGCCCATCATGTAGGTCAGCAGTTCGCGAAACAGGCTGTTGTAGTGCTCGTCCACCTCGTCGTCGCGCGACCAGACCGCAACCGCGCGATCAAGATCCGAGCCCGTATAGGCGTCCAGAACGTCCTTCAGCCGGCCCAGCACCAAGCGGCCCATCCGCTCGATCGAGCGGGTCAGCGGCGTGATCGGTTCGGCCTCGTTCAGCACCAGGGTGCGTTTGGCGATGTTCTTGGCCAGGTCGCCGCAGCGTTCGAGATTGGAGGCGATCTTCATCGCCGCCACGGTCTTGCGCAGATCGTTGGCCATCGGCTGGCGCAGCGCGATCAGGCGGATGGCCTTGCGCTCGATATCCACTTCCAGAACGTCCAGCCGTTCGTCGCGGCCGACCACGGCCTGGGCCAGGCCCTGGTCGCGCTTGACCACCGCGTCGATGGCGTCGCCGACCTGGGCCTCCGTCAGGCCGCCCATGCGGGCGCAGTCGGCGGTGAGGGCGTTCAGCTCGTCTTCGTAGGATTTGACGATGTGCTCGTTCATGTCGCTCGCCCTTAGCCGAACCGGCCGGTGATGTAGTCTTGGGTCCGGCTGTCGCGCGGATTGGTGAAGATCTCGCCGGTGGGCCCGGCCTCGACCAGCTTGCCGAGGTGGAAGAAGGCGGTCTTCTGCGACACCCGCGCGGCCTGGGCCATGGAGTGGGTCACGATGACGATGCAATACTGGTTGCGCAGTTCGTCGATCAGTTCCTCGATCCGCGCCGTGGCGATGGGGTCGAGCGCCGAGCAGGGCTCGTCCATCAGGATCACTTCGGGGCTGACGGCGATGGCGCGGGCGATGACCAGACGCTGCTGCTGACCACCCGACAGGCCGGTGCCCGGCTGGTGCAGGCGGTCAGCGACCTCGGCCCAGAGGCCTGCACGCTTCAGCGAGCGTTCGACGATCTCTTCGAGCTCGGCCTTGCCGGTGGCGATGCCGTGGATGCGGGGACCATAGGCGACGTTCTCGAAGATGGTCTTCGGGAACGGGTTCGGCTTCTGGAACACCATGCCGACCCGGGCGCGCAGCACGACGGGGTCGATGGAGCGGTCGTTGACGTCCTCGCCGTCCAGCTCGATCCGGCCGGTGACCTTGCAGCCCTGGATGGTGTCATTCATCCGGTTGATCGAGCGCAGGAAGGTCGACTTGCCGCAGCCCGACGGACCGATCAGGGCGGTGACGGAATTTTCCGGCACGTCCAGCGACACGTCGAACAGGGCCTGCTTGTCACCATAGAAGACGTTGACGTCGCGGGCGCGGATCTTGATCGGACCGGCCGGCTGACTGGCGTGGGCGCGATCGACCGCGATGTGGACGGGGGCGACCGTGTCGTGGGCCATTGCGTCGTCACGCTGTCTGGACATGGGGAACCTCGGGATCAGGCGCATGGAGCCTACCACCGCCGCTCGAAGCGGCGCCTCACTAGAATGGCGGCCAGGTTCATGATGATCATGAACACCAGCAGCACGATGATCGCCGCGGCGGTGCGCTCGTGGAACCCGCGTTCAGACGCGTTTTCCCAGATGAACACCTGGACGGGCAGGACGGTGGCGGCGCCGGTGAAACCTTCCGGCACGCCAGGGACGAAGGAGATCATGCCGATCATCAGCAGCGGGGCGGTCTCGCCCAGGGCGTGGGCCAGCGACAGGATCGCGCCGGTCATCACGCCGGGCATCGCCAGCGGCAGGACGTGGTGGAACACAGTCTGGGTGCGCGAGGCGCCGACGCCCAGCGCCGCTTCCCGGATCGAGGGCGGCACCGCCTTCAGCGCCGAGCGGGTGGCGATGATGATGGTCGGCAGGGCCATCAGGGCCAGCACCAACCCGCCGAGCAACGGCGAGGAACGCGGCACGGCCAGCCAGTTAATGAATACCGCCAGGCCCAGCAGGCCGTAGACGATCGAAGGCACGGCCGCGAGGTTGTTGATGTTGACCTCGATGATGTCCGTCCAGCGGTTCTTGGGGGCGAACTCTTCGAGATAGGTCGCCGCCAGCACCCCGATCGGGACCGCCAGGACGGCGGTGACCAGCAGCATCATCGCCGAGCCGACGATGGCGCCGAGCACCCCGGCCTGCTCAGGCTCGGTGGAGTCCGAGTTGGTCAGGAAGCTGACATTGAAGCCGCTGGTGACCGCGCCTGAAGCCTTGAGCTTGTCCATCCAGTCGAGCTGCTGGTTGTCCAGCTTGCGGCTGTCCTCGGCGGTCGAGCGCTTGATCTGCCCCTTGAAATAGAGGGCGGCGTCGGACTTGACCGGGCCGGTGACGGTGATGGTCTTGCCGATCAGGGACGGGTCCTCGCGGACCATCTTGAGCAGTTGGAAGCCCAGGTCGTTGGACATGATCTCCATGACCTTGCCGGACTTCTCGCCAAGGTCGTCGTCCTGCTCGCCGAGTTTGGTCAGGATCGATTGCGCGACCAGCATGTCGTAGTTGGCGCCGCTCGGGTCGGCCTTGTCGATGCGCGCGGGGTCCAGATAGACCGGCACCGCGATCCGGTAGTCGATGAAGGTCGAGTAGCCCTGGGTGACGATCCGGCCGAGCAGGAGCGCCAGGAAGCAGAGCGCCACGATGATGGCCATGCGGCCATAGAGGCGGAACCGCATCTCCTGGGCGTGGCGCTTCTTCAGACGCGCCTCGACGGTCTGGCGCAGGCTCGCGGCGGTCGGGATGGCGGCGTCAGTCATACTGTTCCCGATACTTTTGCACGATGCGCAGGGCGATGATGTTCAGCATCAAGGTCACCACGAAGAGGGTGAGCCCCAGGCCGAAGGCCGACAGGGTCTTGGGACTGTCGAACTCCTGGTCGCCGGTGAGCAGGGTCACGATCTGAACGGTCACCGTGGTGACGGTGTCGAGCGGGTTGAGCGTGGTCTTGGCCTGGAGGCCGGCGGCCATGGTGACGATCATGGTCTCGCCTACTGCGCGAGAGACGGCCAGCAGCAGAGCGGCCATGATCCCCGGCAGAGCGGCGGGCAGAACCACCTTCTTGACCGTCTCGGAGCGGGTCGCGCCCATCGCCAGGCTGCCGTCGCGCAGCGACTGGGGCACGGCGTTGATGATGTCGTCGGACAGCGAGGAAACGAAGGGGATCAGCATGATCCCCATGACCGCCCCGGCCACCAGCGCCATCTGGTTCTGGACCTGCATCAGGTATTGGCCCAGGCCGTCGAACGACCCGCCGACCAGCTGTGCGCCAATCCAGTTGAAGAAGGAGCGGAAGATCGGCCCGACCGTCAGAGCGGCGAAGAAGCCGTAGACCACCGTCGGGACGCCCGCGAGAATCTCCAGCAGCGGCTTGACCACCGAGCGGGTCAGCGGGCTGGCGTATTCGGAAAGGTAGATCGCCGAGTAGAGACCGATCGGCGCCGCGACCAGCATGGCGATCATCATGATCAGGAAGGTGCCGACGAAGAGCGGGACAGCCCCGAAGGCGCCGGTGCCGGCATACTGGTCGGCGCGCATGGCGATCTGCGGGTTCCACTCCATCCCGAACAGGAACTCGTGGATCGGCACCGCCTGGAAGAAGCGCCAGCTTTCCCAGACCAGCGAGGCGACAATGCCCGCCGTGGTCAGGATGGCGGTGACGGAGCAGGCGATGAACAGGCCGGCGATCCAGCCTTCCACCTTGTTACGCGCCCGGAATTGCGGGCCGATCCGCGGATAGGCGATCATGATCCCGGCCAGGGCCAGCAGGGCGCCGAGCGCCACCGAGCCGTACTGGATCAGGTTCTGCAGGTGGGCGGACTTGGCCGCCTTGGCGTCGAGGGCGGCCCTCAGGTCACCTTCGTAGAGGGTTTCGCTGGGCTGGCCGCCGTGGGCGATGGCGCGGGCGTCGTCAAAGAAGACGTCCTGCTGCGGGGCGGTCAGCGCCTGGACCGCCGCCGGCGGATCGGCGCGCAGCAGCGCCGCCTCCATCCGCCCGCCGAACATGGCGAACAGGAGGATCAGCAGGGCCGCGGGGGCGCCGACCCAGAGCGCTGCGTAGCTGCCATAATAGCCGGGCAGCGAGTGCAGGAGGACGGGCTTACCATCGGTGGCGGCCACGGCCTTGCGCCGGGCGGCCATGTAGGTGGCGGCTGAGAATAACAACAGCGCCGTAAGGGCGATCCAGATGAGCATCAGGCTTCCGTGCTTGTCTTCGCCCGGACGTTCGGAGACCCTTCGAGGGCCCCCTGACCGCGCAGGCCGGAAATTGCCTGCCTAATGCTGTCGGCTCGCGACAGTTCGGTGACAGTTTTATTACAGCGCAGGTCCCGCCCGAAGGTTTGGAGCGATGACGGTGAGCCTTGAGCCCGAAAATGGCTTCTTCCAGCGATACTCCGCGCCGGATTTTTCCGAGCTGGAACAACAGATCGCCAGGGGTTTGGCCGCGCTCACGGTCGCGCAGGCTCAAGGCGACCGCGCCGGCCAGGTGCTACAAGCCGTCGAGCTCGGAAATCTGCTCACCACCGCGCGGCGTGAGCAGGAAGCCTGCGAGGTGCTCGGTTCCAGGCTGATTCTGGCGCAGGAAGCCGGCGCGCCCGAGCCGCTGGGCTGGCTCTACCTGCACCTGGGAACCGCCCGCCAATATCTGGGGGATCGGGACGGCGCCCAGGCGTTGTTCGCGCAGGCCGCCGAACTTGCCAGGGTCAACGACCTGCGGATGCTGGCGTCCTACGTCCTGCATCATCGCGGCCGATGCCTCGCCGAGCAGCGCAACCTGGCCGAGGCGCGCGATTGCTTCAGCCAAGCGCTCGCCCTGCGCCAGGCGCTAAACGATCCTCGCGCGCAGTCGAGTCAGCGAGCGCTGGAGGCCCTGGACGCCTTGGAGCCGTGACGGGCGCGCCCTAGGCGCGAAGTCGGTCGGCGTAGATCAGACGCCCCTCGCCCAGCCTCGCCAGCACTTCTGGAAGGACGTTCTCGGCGACCGCGAAGCACCCCTCGCTGCGCCCCAGCTTGCCGTGCTCCCGGACCATGTCCTGACTGACGTACCATGCGCCATGGACGACGATTGCACGCGGCTCGGCGTTGTCGTTGGTCGGGTCGAGGCCGGCGATGCGCCGCGATGGCCCGTGCTTGCCGACATAGAGCGGTCCGGTCCGGTAGGCGCCGGCCGACGAAGCGGCCGAGCCGGGCGCATTGGACAGACGCTTCACCCAACCGCTGTGGGCGGGGTCCGATCCACGCCCATGCGCCACCAACAGACTGGTCACCCCGCCGCTCACGAGATTCACCAGGTGGAGGCGCGGAACCGACGAGGCGGCGTCGAAGTCGGCGACAGCGATCAGGTCCCTGGTGAAGGCGCCGGGATGGCGTTCGAACGCGGACATGGCCCGCGCCATCAACGGAGCGCTGGGACCGGGCGGCGAAGCGGCAGCGCTCGCCAGGCCCGGCGCGATGACGCCGGCGCCGCCAACCAGGGCCGCGGCCAAGATACGCCGCCGGGAAAACATTGCGTCCAAGCCCTGACTCCTAGAATTTCCCGGCAGGGCGTGCGCCCTTCCAAGTTCATCAGCCACGTCCGAGACCATGCCGATCCGCGCCAAACTGCCGTTGCTAACGCTTTGTCTGGCGCTCGCCTTCCACGCGGGCGACGCAAGCGCCCAGGGGGCCAAGGCCAGTTCCGCCGCAGAATTCGCCCGTGAGGCGGACCAGCTCAAGCCGGGCCAGTGGGTCTGGGCTCCCAATGTGGCTCAAGCTGGACCGGTCCTCATATATGTCGACTTGTCGCGGCAACTAGCCGTCGTCTACCGGAACGGCGTGCGGATCGGGGTCAGCACGGTCTCGACCGGCAAGCCGGGTCACGAAACCCCGACCGGCGTGTTCACGATCCTGCAGAAGGACGCGACGCACCACTCCAGCACCTACAACAACGCGCCCATGCCGTTTCAGGAGCGACTGACCTGGGATGGGATCGCGCTTCATGCTGGCGGTCTTCCGGGCTTCCCGGAGAGCCACGGATGCGTCCATCTCCCGCTGGAATTCTCGCGTGAGCTGTTTGCGGTCACCAGCCTTGGCGTGACGGTGGTGATCGCCGGCGACGCGGCCGGTCGCGTGCAAACGACGAACCAGAGCCTGCTGGCGCCGGTCGATGCACGCGGCGCGGCGGCGGCGCAGCGCAAGCTGGACAAGGTGCCGTTCCGGTGGACCCCGGACCTTTCCCCGGGCGGTCCGCTGAGCATCATGGTCTCAAAGCAGGATCAGGCCATCGTGGTGATGCGCAATGGGGTCGAGATCGGCCGTAGCGTCGCGCAGATTGATGACGACGACCCGGGCACGCACGTGATCAGCGTGACGCGCGGCGCAGATGGAAAACCGCACTTCATCTATATGGGCGTGCCCGGCCATGACGCCGATCGCGGCCGCGAGTTGGACCAGGCGACCATCGAGCGCGTGCGCGTGCCCAAGGGCTTCTATCAGGCGGTCCGCCCCCTGGTGCAGCCCGGCGCCACCATACTGGTGACCCAGTCCAGCGTCGGAGAGGACGTGATGGGACGCAAACTGACGGTGATCGACGCCGTCGTTCCCCAGCCGTAGCCGATGACGCCCCGCCCATCTCTTCGCGCTCTGGCGATCGCCGTCGCCGCTCAAGCCTTGGGCGCCGGTCTGCTCGCCCAGCCGGCCAACGCCACGCCACCGCCGCCGAATTGGGGCGCGGCCACCACCGACTGCACCGCGCGACCGGTCTACGCCATAGATTCCCTGGTCTGCGGGGACCTCGAACTGGCGCACCTGAACGCGGCGCTGGCCGCCCGTATCGCAGCGCCAGGCGCCGTCCCTGCCCTCACGGTCAGCCACGACGAGTGGTACCGGGCCAGCCGCCTGTGCGCGCAACGCGCCGATGCGAAGGCCTGCATCCTGGACGCCTATCTGGACCGACTGCGACAGCTCGGCCCTATCGCGGACCCGCCGCCCCGCTAGATCCGCCGCGGTTTAGAGCGCCAGGCCCCGCCTGGCCTGCCCTATCACTTTCGCTAGCTTGGCGAGACTGACGGAAATCCCCACCCTTGATCTGGCTCGGCGTGCGGAGATCGCGCGGCCCGGGCCACAGCGTCGCGGCGTCTCTCCGCGATCAAAAGGCACGCGCCCGACAGAGGCGCGGCCACGGGAAGAGGAAAGACAATGAAGGTTCAAATCAGCCTGCGCGGTTGGCTGGCGCTTGGCGCATCGGCCGCCGCGCTGCTCGCCGCCCAGCCGGCCAGCGCACAATCGAGCACTCCCGAAGAATACACCGTCGACGCCATCGTCGTGACGGCGCAACGGCGCGAGGAAAGCGCCAACACGGTCGGCATGGGCATCCAGGCGATCCGCGGCGAGGTGCTTCAGCGGTTCCACGTCACCGACGCCAAGGACCTGACCACCTTCGCGCCGAGCTTCACGGTTTCGCAGAGCTACCAGGGCGTGCCGACCTACACCCTGCGCGGGATCGGCTTCAACACCATCAACATGTCGGCGACTTCGGCCGTGGGCACCTATACCGACGAGGTCGCCTACGCCTATCCGATGATGAACACCGGGCCGATCTACGACCTGGAGCGCGTCGAAGTCCTGAAGGGCCCGCAGGGCACGCTCTATGGCCGCAACACCACCGCCGGCCTGGTCGATTTCGTCACCAACAAGCCGACAGAGACCTTCAGCGCCTCGCTCCGGGCTGAGCTCGGCAACTACGAGACGCGTAATTTCGAGGGCTATGTCAGCGGCCCGATCACCCAGGGCGTACGGGGCAGATTCGCCTTCCGCACCGAGGACAGCGACAAGGGCTGGCAGGTCAGCAACACCCGCGGCGAACGCCAGGGCGAGGTCCATCGCTATGGCGCGCGCGGCTCGCTGGCCCTGCAGCCCAGCGACAACCTGGCCATCGACATCTCGCTGACGGCCTGGCGCAACAAGTCCGACACGGTGGCGGCCCAGGGGATCGGGTTCACGCCGGCCACCACCGGCAGCCCGTTCAACGCGCCGGGCCTGGCCGCCTACATCGCCGCCAACGCGCCCGCCAAGGCCAGCCAAGCCGATTGGGCGCCGCTGTCGGTGCGGGGCGCGAACATCGGCACGGGCCTGGGGCTCGGCGGCCCGCTGCGCGAGAACAACGACTTCTACGCCGGCAAGGTGAAGCTCGCCTGGGACCTGGGCGGCGACACCCGGCTGATCTCGCTGACCAGCTATAACGACCTGAGCCGCGACGCGACCTTCGACTGGAGCGGCGCGCCCTATGAGATCCTGGTGCAGAAGGCCAAGGGCGAGATCCAGTCCATCGCCCAGGAAATTCACCTGGAAGGGGCCGGCGAGAAGACCTTCTGGCTGGTCGGCGGCTATCTGGCCCGCGACCGCATCCTCGACAGCAACCGCACGCTGCTGGGCCAGAACGCCAACGTCAGCCTGATCCGCACCGTCGGCCAGCCGCTGCTCGCCACGCCGTTCAACTCCGGCGGCTATACGCCCCTGCAGCTTTCGCAGGCCTTCCGCACCTATGAGGACATCGGCCGTATCGAAACCACCACCTGGAGCCTGTTCGCCAATGGCGAATACCGCTTCAGCGAGGCGCTCAAGGCGACGGCCGGACTTCGCTACACGCAGGACAAGCAGGACTACGCCGGCTGCTCGCGCGACTTCAACGGCAACATGCTGCCGAACGTGAACGTCGTGAACCGGGCGCTGTTCTTCTCGGCCTACGGCCTGGTCGCGCCGATCAGCCAGGGCGACTGCAACACCTTCGATCCCGCCACCAAGCGCTTTGGCCTGGTGACCTCGAAACTCGACGAGGACAACGTCGCCTGGAGGGTGTCGCTGGATTGGACGCCGAGCGAAGGAACCCTGCTGTTCGGCTCGATCTCACGCGGGGCCAAGGCCGGCACGACGCCGATCAACGCCGCAAACATCTCGACCCAGAACGCCCCGGCGACCCAGGAACTGCTCACCGCCTATGAGGTCGGGGTGAAGGCGGCCCTGTTCGAGCGCCGGCTGCAGGCCAATGTCAGCGCCTTCTACTACGACTACGAGGACAAGCAGCTCAGCGTCTATTTCGCCGACCCGATCTACACGGCGCTGGCGCGGCTCGCGAACGTGCCGGAGTCGGCCGCCTACGGGCTGGACGGCGAGGTCACCTGGCGGGCGTCCCAGTCCTTGACCCTGATCGCCTCGGCCACCCTGCTCCACACCGAGGTGAAAAACTATGTCGGCATCAACGGCGCCGGCCAGACCACCGACTTTGACGGCCGGCCGTTCCTCTACAGCCCGAAGTTCCAGGGTGGCCTGACGGCGCTCTACAGCCGCGACCTCAATGACAAGCTCGGCCTGCAGGCGGCGATCAGCGGGCGATATCAGAGCAAGTCGCACGCCGACCTGGAGGGCGACCCTAGGTTCGAGATCAAGGAGTATGGGCTGCTGAACGCCAGCCTCGGCCTGCACACGCTCGATGACCGTTGGGAGTTCTCGGTCTGGGGCCGCAACCTGACCGACGAATATTACTGGAGCGCGGTCAGCAGCAACGCCAACGTCGTGGTTCGCTTCCCGGGTCAGCCCCGCACCTATGGCGCGTCGCTGACGGCGAAATTCTAGGCGAGCAGCGTCGCCGGTTCGGCCGGCGGCGCCTCAGGCCGTGCAAGCGGGAAATAGGCGGTGAAGGTGGCTCCTTCACCGAGCACGCTTTCCACCGCCAGGCCGCCGCGGTGGCGATTGACGATGTGCTTGACGATGGCCAGGCCCAACCCCGTCCCGGCCCGCTCGCCGCTCTTCTGCCCCTCGACCCGGTAGAACCGCTCCGTCAGACGCGGCAGGTGCTCGCGCGCCAGGCCGACGCCGGCGTCCGTCACCCGCAGCGACGCATAGAGATCGCTCGCCCGGTCCGGCGTCAGCAATGACAGGCGCGCGGCGCGGCTGTCGCCCGGCGCTCCGGCAGCCGAAGCCGACAGCCCCGAACGTAGCGAGATCTTCACCGCCGCGTCCCGGGGCGTGTATTTCAGCGCATTGTCGACCAGGTTCTGGACCACCTGGATGATCTGGTCGCGGTCGCCGGCCACGATCACCTGGCCTCGCGGCGGCAGGTCGTCAGCCTCCAGCCGCACCCCGCGATCACGCGCCAGCGGGCCCAGAGCGTCCAGGACATCCATCACCGCCATGGCCAGGTCGGCCTCGCCCTCCGGCGCGATGTGTTCGTTCAACTCGATGCGGCTGAGCGAGAGCAGATCGTCGATCAGGCGCGACATGCGTTCGGCCTGGGTCTGCATAATGCTGAGGAACTTCTCGCGGGCGTTCGCATCGTCCTTGGCGTGCCCGCGCAACGTCTCGATGAAGCCCGACAGCGAGGCCAGCGGCGTGCGCAGCTCGTGGCTGGCGTTGGCCAGGAAGTCGGCGCGGGTGCGTTCGGCCCGGCGGATGTCGGTCTCGTCGCGCAGCACCAGCAGGGCCAGCGGGGCGCCGTCCGGCGCGCTCCCCAGCGGCTTGGCGAAGGCCCGCATCACCCGTTCCTGGGCGCCGCCCAGTTCGTAGATCGCTTCGGCTTCCTTGCCGCGGAACAACGCCTCGTCGACGGCCTCGAGTACATCCGGATCGCGAATGACAGTGACCAACAACCCTGCGTCATATTGTATCCGCAGGGTTTGCCGGGCGGCTTCATTAACCAGCACGAAACGCCGCCCTGTGAGGTCATCTGGTTCATGGGCGGCGATCACCAAAACCGGGTCCGGAAGGGCGTTGATAAGACTCCCGTAGGGCGGCGCGTCCTCATGGGCGGGCCGGTCGACGTCGCTAAGCGCGGTCGTCGCGACGCCGACTCGCTCGACGACATGCCAGGCCGAAAGGCCGGTGACGCCGGCCGCCACGAGCACCATCCATGAGATGGCCTGCGGATCAGCGCGCACCAGGAAGCCGAAGCCCAGGATCGCCACCACGCCGGCGCCACCCGCGACCAGGACGGGGCCGATGGCTGCGAGCCACTCCGGAGAACTGCGCGGAAAAGGCGGCTGGGTTAGCGCCAAGGCGAATCTATCCTGAACTGCGAATTCCGACCAAGCCCGACCCTTATGTCACTGCGATGACAGCGACCCAAGCGCGAGGCCGCGCCAGATACCCGCTGTCAGGAAATCTACGATCGCTTGAAGCCAATCTCGATTTTCCCGATAGGATTTATCGGGTCTTCATGCGGTCGAGTTTGTAACGAACTCCAACAAAACGAGGGGCAAGACCACATGTCGTGGAAAACCAAACTCATCTCCGGGGCGGCGGCGATCGCCTTAGCCTGGCCGGGACTGGCGGCGGCCGACGAGGCCACTGATGCGCGGATCAAATTGCTGGAAGAGCAGCTGACGCTGCTGCAGGGTCAGATCGCTGACCTGAAGCAGTCGACCGCCAACAACATCGCCGCCGTGCGCAAGGATTCCACGGCGACGAAGGTGTCGATCAACAACGGTCGCCCGACCATAGAATCTGATGACGGACAATTCAGCGCCTCGTTCCGGGGCGTGTTCCAGTTGGACGCCGCCCACTACGACCAGGCCCCCGCCGGCCCGCTGGCCACCGACTTCCGCCGCGGCTCGTTCGGCGACGCCGCCGAGAACGACCACGCCCGCGACCTGTCGGACGGCGCCAACTTCCGCCGCGCCCGGATCGGCATCGAGGGCAAGGCCTTCGGCGCCTTCGACTACAACTTCCTCTATGACTTCGGCGGGTCGGGGAACGAGGAAGCTGGCAAGATCAGCGCCGCCTGGGTGCAGTACGGCTTCCCGGTCGCCAATCTGAAGCTGCGCATCGGCGCCTTTTCTCCGCCTGCGGGCCTCGAGGAAGCGGTGTCGACCAACGGCTCGCTATTCGTTGAGCGCGCCTCGCCGTCCGAGACGGTTCGCGGCATCGCCGGCGGCGACGGCCGCACCGCGGTTGCCTTGCTCGCCAGCGGCGACAACTGGACCGGCACCGCGGCCATCACCGGCAACATCATCGGCACGTCCAGCTTCGATGAGCAGACCTCGTTCGTCGGCCGCCTGACCTATGTGCCGTTCCGCCGCGACGACGCGTTGATCCACGTCGGCGTCAACACCTCGATCGTGTTCAACCCGGCCGCCAGCGGCCCGGACGTGGCCGGCACCGCCGCCACCAACATCCGCCTGCGCGACCGGCCGGAAATCCGCGTCGACGGCACCCGCCTGATCGACACCGGCAACATCGACGCCGACGGCCTGACCGCCATCGGCGGCGAGTTCGGCGCGCAGTGGAAGAACTTCTACCTCCAGACCGAATACTTCGACATCGACGTCGATCGTAAGGGGCCGCTCAGCGATCCGGACTTCTCCGGCTGGTACGCCCAGGTGGGTTGGACCATCACCGGCGAGGCCCGTCGCTACAGCGCCGGCACCTTCGACGCGCCTCGGCCCGCGCAGCCCTTCGACCTGAAGAAGGGAACCTGGGGAGCCTGGGAGCTCGGCCTGCGTTATTCCAAGCTGGACCTCAACTACCTCGCGGGCGCCGCCGGGACCGCTCCGGTCGCCTCGGCCATCCGCGGCGGCGAGCAGGAGATCTTCACCGTGGGCCTCAACTGGTACGTCAACAACGTGCTGCGCTTCCAGGCGGCCTATCAGGACGTCTCGGTGGACCGCCTGTCGCCCGGCGGCACGGCCTTCGGAGCCGGGACGGCGACGCCGCCCGCCGGCGCTCAGGTCGGCCAGGACTTCAACATCTACTCGCTGCGAACCCAGTACGCGTTCTGACGACGGCGGGGCGGCCCGCGTCGGCCGCCCCGACCCCGCGTTTCAAATCCGCGTCCCCAGACAACCGAGCCTAAGAACAAGGACCTCGAACCATGAGCCAGAACCTGAAGACCCCGTCCCGCCGTGGCGTGCTCGTGGCTGGGACCGCCGGAGCCGCGGCCGTCGCCGCCCCAGCCCTGCTGGCCGGACCGGCCGCCGCCCAGGCCAAGGCGCTGACCCTGCTGAACGTCAGCTATGATCCGACGCGCGAGCTCTACAAGGACATCAACGCGGCCTACGCGAAGTACTGGAAGGAAAAGGTCGGCCAGGACATCGTGATCAACCAGAGCCATGGCGGCTCGGGCAAGCAGGCCCGCTCGGTGATCGACGGCCTGCAGGCCGATGTCGTCACCCTGGCGCTGGCCAGCGACATCGACGAGATCGCCGCCAAGGCCAAGCTGCTGCCGGCCAATTGGCAGTCGCGCCTGCCCAACAACTCCACGCCCTACACCTCGACCATCGTGTTCCTGGTCCGCAAGGGCAACCCCTGGAAGATCAAGGACTGGGGCGACCTGATCAAGCCGGGGATCGACGTGATCACGCCGAACCCGAAGACCTCGGGCGGCGCCCGCTGGAACTATCTCGCGGCCTGGGCCTGGGCCCTGCGCCAGCCCGGCGGTAATGCGGCCAAGGCCGAGGCCTTTGTCGGCGAGCTCTTCAAGCACGTGCCCGTGCTCGACACCGGCGCGCGCGGCTCGACCACCACCTTCGTCCAGCGCGGCATCGGCGACGTCCTGCTGTCCTGGGAGAACGAGGCCTATCTGGCGATCGAGGAACTGGGCCCCGGCAAGGTGGACATCGTCTATCCGTCGATGTCGATCCTGGCCGAACCGCCCGTCGCCCTGGTCGACAAGGTGGTCGACCGCAAGAAGACCCGCACCGTGGCCGAGGGTTATCTGAACTTCCTCTACAGCCCCATCGCCCAGGACCTGATCGGCAAGAACCACTACCGCCCGCGCAATCCCGAAGCGGCGGCCAAGTGGGCCAAGAAGTTTCCGAAGATCCCGCTGGTCACCATCGACGACACCTTTGGCGGCTGGAAGAAGGCCCAGGCCTATCACTTCGGCGACGGCGGGGTGTTCGACCGCATCTACAAGCCGCGCTAGTCCTCCCAGGCGCACGGCTGATCCAGGGCGCGGAGTTCAGGCTCCGCGCCCTTTTTCATGGGCGCGGCAACCTGCGCCGACAGGGCCCGTTTGAAGGCCCATGAACCTCTCGACGCCGGATTTCGTCGGCACCGCCGCGGCCATTTGCTCGATGACCAGTTTCACGCCGCAGATCATCAAGATCTGGCGCGAACGAGACGCCTCGTCCGTCAGCCTGCGGATGTATGTGGTGACCGTGACCGGCTTCGCGCTGTGGATCGCCTACGGCGCCCTCACCCACAGCTGGCCGGTAGTCGGCTCCAACGCGGTCTGCCTGGTTCTCTCCGGCGTGATCCTGAGCCTCAAGTGGCGTTTCCGCGACGGATAACCGCGGCATAGTTGGCGCCGCGACGCCGCGCCACTAGATTGCCGGCGATCAGGCGCAGTTCGCCGCCCCCGCACTAACCCACAAGCCACGCGCCCAGAACTCCGGTCAAGGTCGCGGCAGGAATTTCGTATGTCGATTGAGAGATTTGCTTCCGCCGAGGCCTTACTGAGGGCTGGGAACCAGGAGGAAGGCTTGCGCTTGATCGAGCAAGAGTTGGAACGCGATCCAAACGCGCCCCCGGCAGTCTATAGAACCTTCACGGCCATGTTGTTCCGCCGCGACGCCTATGCCGACGCTGAGCGTTGGGCCACCACCGGGTTGGAGCTCCACTCCAAGGACTATGACCTGTGGAATATCCTGGGCGTCGCCCAGCGTCGGCAGAAGAAGTATGACACGGCCATCAAATCTCTACGCCAAGCCGAGAAAATCAATCCTAAGAACGCCTCTGCGATCAGCAATCGGGGCAACGTCTACAACGACATGCGTGACGGCCCTGCGGCGGTTGAGATTTTCACTAAGCTCGTTCGGCTTCAACCCAGTTCTGCCGAGTTGCAACGCAGTCTTGGCCGTGGGCTCTGGTATTCAGGCGACCTGATAAAGGCGCTGATGCGCTTCAATCTCGCGGTTAAACTGAAGCCCAACTTCGTAGACGGCTGGCTCGACCTGGCGGCAGTGACCTCCGAGCATAAGGGCTTCCCAGAAGCGATCACCATCTTGGACCAGGCCATCGCGACGATACCGAATGCGCCGCGCCTGCACGAAGCCCGGGTTACCTCGCTGCGCCGCTCTGGCCGTCTGCGGGACGCCGAAGCCTACCTAACCTCACTGCGCGACCGATACGACGATGAAGCCTGGTTGCACTACCAACTCGGCGGGGTCATCAGCGACTATGATCGCTATCGTGGTAACGCCCATATGGAGCGAGCGCTCGATTTGGCACCGGATAATTTTGAATACCGGGTGGCGTTGATCGAGAGTCTGGCGAGATCGCGCCATGGAGATGAGTCGGAGAACCTTGAGCGCGCCTATCAAATTTTGAAGGGCGTGTTGACGCCAGACCGAGAGCTGGGTGCCGCAAGCCTAAAGGTGGCTTCCGAGGTTCTCGTCCGGCTAGCTGACTACGGCGCGGTTGACGCGCTTGGATCCTTCGCCAGCGTAGGTCGCAAATGGGCCGAGGCCGGCAAGCACACAGCACTACTCGGCCACTTAGCGCGCATACGGAGCGATGAGGACCGGTCCGAATTGCTGGACATGCACCGCCTTTGGGGCCGGGATGTAAAGAAGACGGCTGATCGCTTCCCACTGCGCCGCCCGCCGATGCGTCCATCCAATGGCAAGACCCGCATAGGATTCATGTCATCGGATCTGCGCAATCATCCCGTCGCGTACTTCGCCATGCCGCTGTTCGAACACCTCGACCGAAGCCGGTTCGAGGTGTTCTGTTATTCCTACTATCAGGGTGAGAGCGCTGATGGGACGCAGGAGTTCATCACTGACCGCGTTGACGGCTTTCGGTGGGTCAAGGACATCAATGAGCACGATGCCGCCCAAATGATCGCCAATGACCAGCTCGACATCCTCATCGAGCTGGGCGGATCGACCCACATGAACAAGCTCGGCGTTATGGCCTATAAGCCTGCCCCACTGCAGGCGAGTTGGCTTGGCTATCCGCACTCCGCCGGCATCGAGACGATCGATCACCTAATCCTTGACCCCTACGTCGCACCATCCAACAGAGAGTTGTTGGTCGAAGACGCGCTGCTGATGCCCAAGAGCTGGATTGCCATGGGTGAGCGCGCGTTTCCCGAGCGCCCGATCACCGAGGGCATCCCCGAGCAACGTAACGGCTTCCTGACGTTCGGCACCGCGAACAACCCCTATAAGTATAGCTACGAGATGGTGCGGACTTGGGCCAAGGTCACCGCATCAGTCCAGAATGCACGGTTCATGTTCGTGCGCCCGGAAGGAGGAGCACCGTCCTTCCGCGAGAACATCGCCGCGATCTTCGCCGAGGAAGGCGTCGGCATTGATCGGCTGCGCTTCGAAGACATCCGCGGCGCGCACATGCCGTTCTACAACGACATCGACATCTCGCTAGATACCTTCCCGCAGACGGGCGGCACAACGACCTGCGAGTCCCTCTGGATGGGCGTCCCCACTGTCACGCTCGTGGGCGAAGCAATGTTCGAACGCCTAAGCTACTCGATCCTCAACAATGCAGGCCTTGGGGACCTCTGCGCCACAACCCAAGAAGAGTTTGTAGCGATCGCTCGGAAGCTCGCCGCTGATGCAGAACGTCGCCGAATTCTACGAACAGAGTTGCGCGGGATGCTGAAGACGAGCCCGCTCGGCCAGACCAAGCAATTCGCCGCGGACTTCTATGAGATGATCGCCGGCGCGGTAGCGGGCGCGAAGGCCGCCGGTAAAATCCCGGTGGCCGCCTAGGCGAGGAAAAAGCCCGCCCCACGAAGCGCTTGCGCCACGACTTCGCGAGCGTCTCGCGGGTTAACACCTAACCCGCGAAGGCGGCCGATGTCGCAGACCGGTCCATGAGGAGGGGCGTGACCTCCGGTCAGGGTGAGCGTCCAGCCGGCGGCAGCGAACACTTCTGCGATCTCGGCATTCGAAACCGCCTCGCCCCGCGCCAAATTGACGACTCCCTTGGCGTCATGGGCATCCATCGCCAATAGGCCGTCGAGCACGTCATCGGCGTGAATATAGTCCCGGCCCGACTGAGGCGAGGAGGCCAAGCTGATTTCGCGTTCACGACGTGCGCGCTTCATCAGATCCGACAGAAACCCCCCGGCAGCGTCGCTCCAGTCAAAGACATTGGCCAATCGCGCTACAGCCGCCCGCTCCCCCGACCGCGCCAGACAGAGGTTCTCGCCGAGCGCCTTAGAAAGATCGTAAACATTTCGCGGCGCGGCGACATCAAACTCCAGAACGTCGCTCTCATCACCGCCGCGCGCTCCGAGGCTGTCGTAGAGCCGGGTCGATGAGAGGTAGATCAACCGCTCGAATCTAGCGTCCCGAAGCACCTGCGTCAGCAAGCCGACATGCGCCTCCACGGTATCGAACGGGCGAACCATGAAGTCGCCGGTCAGGCCCGCGCAATAGAACACACGGCCCAAGTCCCGCCGGAAGAGGTCCGGCTCACCCCGAGCGGGCGCATAGACATCTTCGCCGCGCTGCCGGAGTTTCTCGACCAGCAGCGAACCGATAAAACCTCCAGCCCCGATTACCGTGTAGCCTGTCATTGACCCCGTGCGCCGACGCGCTTGGCTGGCGCGCCAGCATAAATCGAATAGGGCACGAGGTCACCGCGCACCACCGCCCCCGCCGCGACAACGCAACCTTGGCCGATGACCGCGCCATCCAACACCACGACATTGGCGCCCAGCCACACATCATCGCCGATCACGATCCCGCCCTTGGGCGCCAAGAAGCCCTGGTCGCGAATTCGCCGGGTGGGGTCGCCGAAGGCGTGGTTGGTCGGTGCGAGCGTGCAGTTCGCAGCGATGAGCACCGCATCGCCCACCTTAACCCCGTTTCCGGTATAGATGACGGTCCCGGAATTTATTGCGCAATCATCGCCGATTACCAGATCGCCCATACCGCCAGCTGGCTTGATCTTCACAAAGGCATCAACCATCGTCCGCGCCCCAATCTTGATCAGGGTCCCACGCGCCGAAACTTCGATGTCGGCCAAGCTCGAGATTATCGCGGTCGGATCGATGTCGAGCATGAGTTCAATCTAGTCGCAGCCTCTGTGATCTGGATAGGCGCCATCGCGTTCGGAGATCACCAGCGGCTCCGCAGGCCACCCGATGCCAAACGCCGGGTCGTTCCAACGCACGCCTCGCCCGTGGCCGGATTCGAACATGCGGTCGATTTGGTAGAGGACGTCGGTGTCGTCCTCAAGGGTGATGAAGCCGTGGGCCATGCCCTTGCCGATCAGTAGGGCGCGGCCGTTCGTCGCTGAAAGCTCGGTTCCAGTCCAGCGCAGGTAGGTCGGGCTGTCCGTTCGCAAATCAACCGCCACGTCGAAGATCGCGCCGCGGATCGCACGAACGAGCTTGGCCTCGGCGTGGGGCGCAGCTTCATAGTGCATGCCGCGCAGGGTCCGCGCCTTGGCGTTGCGCGACAGGCTGGTCTGCGCCGGCGTGAACGGATGTCCGGCTGCGGCGAATTCTTCAGGACAATGCAGGCGCGAGAACGACCCGCGCTCGTCGCTGATCACGTCCAGATCGACGATCACGACGCCGTCGATGTCGGTCGCCGTGAACCGCATCAGCCGACGACTTTCGTATCCGGCGCAGCAGTGACGAACTGGCCGCCCCACTCGGCGATGTGGGCCAGCTGGCCCATGATCTCGTCCTTCAGGTTCCAGGGCAGGATGATCAGGTAGTCGGGCTTGAACTCGCCGATGCGCGCCGGGGCGTAGGTCGGGATGTGAGTGCCGGGCAGGAAGCGGTCCTGCTTATGCGGGTTGGCGTCGAACACCGCCACGATGTCGTCAGGGGTGACCCCGGCATAGTTCAGGAAGGTGTTGCCCTTGGCCGCCGCGCCGTAGGCGGCCACGGTCTTGCCGTCGGCCTTGGCCTTGGCCAGGAAGGCAAGGAAGCCGCGACGGACCTCTTCCACGCGGGCGGTGAAGCCTTCATATCCGGACAGCTTGTCCAGATCCGCCGCCTGCTCGCGCGCGCGCAGGGCTTTCAACGCCGGCGTTTCCTGATGGCTAGAGGCCTGGTGCGCGCAGAACAGCCGCAACGAGCCGCCGTGGGTGGGCAGCAGTTCGACGTCGAACGGACGCAGGCCGTTGGCCAGCAGCACCTTCTCCACCGCCAGCAGCGACAGGTAGGAATAGTGCTCATGATAGATCGTATCGAACTGAACCTTCTCGATCAGGTTCAGCAGGTGCGGGAACTCGAAGGTCAGCACGCCTTCGCGCTTCAGCACGTGCTGGAACCCGGCCACGAAATCGCCGATGTCGGGCACGTGGGCCAGGACATTGTTGCCCGCCATCAGATCGGCGGCGATTCCGCGTGCGGCCAGATCACGGCCCGTCGCATCGTTGAAGAAGGTGACCTCGGTCGGGATCCCCCGCTCGGTGATCGCCACCTGCGCGGTGTTGGCGGTCGGTTCGATGCCCAGGACCGGAACGCCCATCGCCTTGAAGTGCTGCAGCAGATAGCCGTCGTTTGAGGCGACCTCGATCACCAGCGACTCCGAGCCCAGGCCGAAACGCTCAGCCATGGCGTCCGCGTAGCGCTTGGCGTGCGCGACCCAGCTTGCCGAATAGGCGGAAAAATAGGCGTAGCCGTCATCGAAAATAGCATCGGCGGCGACCGGATCATCGGCCTGCACCAAGAAGCAGACGCCGCAAACCCGGGTGTGCAGCGGGTAGAAACCCTCCGTTCCGGCGTCGAGCTGAGCCTTGGTCAGATAGGAGTTGGCCAAGGGTTGGTCGCCCAGGTCTAGGAAGGTCTGGGTGAGCGGGGCGCGGCAGAAACGGCAGGCGGGAACGGTCATCAAAGGCTTTCGTATCGCTTTATCTGGTCTTGGACGAGGGCCAGCGCATCATGCCCCTCGGCCTGGGCGCGGTACCAGTCCATGGTCCATTCGACGGCGGCAGGCGCGTCCAGGCGGCTCTCAAAGCCCAGCACTTGGCGCGCCAGACTGGCGTCGATGCCCAGCGCCTTGGCCTCCAACGAATTGGGGTCCGGCTCATGCCGCCAGGGCTTGGCGCCCAGGGCCTGTGTGGCGCGGGTGGCCAGGTCGCCGACCGTGACTTCCGGCCCGCCCGGCTTGGGCCCGAAATTCAGGGCGCGGGGAGCCTTTGGATCGCTCGCCAACCGTTCGAGATAGACGAGGTAACCAGCCACGCAGTCGAGCACGTGCTGCCAAGGGCGAGTCGCCTCCGGATGGCGCAGGACCGTGACGCCCTGGGCCTGACCGGCCCGGACGATGTCGGCCACCAGGCGGTCGCGCGAATAGTCGCCGCCGCCGATCACGTTGCCGCCGCGGGCGGAGGCGACCGGTACGCCGGCCTTGTCGAAGAAGCTGCGGGCGAAGCTCTGGGTGACGATCTCCGCCGCCGCCTTGGAGGCCGAATAGGGATCCTTGCCGCCCAGGGCGTCGCCTTCCTGGAAGGCGCAGCCCTGCTCGTTGTTGGCGTAGACCTTGTCCGAGGTGATCACGAGCACCGCCTGCAAGGCCGGCTGGCTCCGCAGCGCCTGCAGCAGATGCGCCGTACCCAGAACATTGGCCGAGAAGGTGGCGACCGGGTCCTCGATCGAGGTCCGCACGATCGGCTGGGCGGCCATATGCAGGACGAGATCGAAGGTCTGGCCGGCCAGAGCCTGCTCGACCGCAGCCTGATCTCGCAGGTCGGCGATGCGCGAATCGACAAGACCGCCGACATCCGCGAGCTCGAACAGCGCCGGCGCTTGATCTGGCGCAAGCGCCAGGCCGGTGACCTTTGCGCCCATGGCCGACAGCCAAATCGCGGCCCACGAGCCCTTGAAGCCAGTATGCCCGGTCAACAGGACGCGCTTGCCCGACCAGAAGGCGGGATCGGGCCGGATCATTTCCAGACGCGCCACGGCGCCTGGCCCGAGGCCCAGAGACTTTCCAGATGATTCTTGTCGCGCAGGGTGTCCATAGCGGCCCAGAAACCCTCGTGCGGTCGCGCCATCAGCTGCCCCTCACGCGCCAGCCCCTCCAACGGCTCCAGCTCCCAGACGGTCGAATCATCGGCGATCCGGTCGATCACGTCAGGCTGCAGGACGAAGAAGCCGCCGTTGATCAGGCCGTTGTCTCCGGGGGGCTTCTCGATGAAGCGCTTCACCGACCCGTCGACGATGTCCAGGGCGCCGAACCGGCCCGGGGGCGAGACTGCGCTCACCGTCGCCTGCTTACCGTGGGCCGTATGGAAATCTAGCAGCGCTCGCAAGTCGATGTCTGCAACGCCGTCGCCATAGCTCATGAAGAAGGGCTCGTTTGGATCGAGATACTGGACGATACGCTTCAGGCGGCCGCCAGTCATGCTGTCGGCGCCAGTGTCCACTAAGGTCACCCGCCACGGCTCGTGGTTGGTGGCGTGGTACTCGACGGCCCCTTTTGCGAGATCGACGGTCAGATCGGCATTGTGCAGCACATAGTTGGCGAAGTATTCCTTCACCACATAGCCCTTGTAGCCAAGGCACAGGACGAAGTCGTTGAAGCCGTAGTGCGAAAACAACTTCATGATGTGCCACACTATCGGCCGACCGCCGATTTCAATCATCGGCTTGGGCTTCAGGTGGCTTTCTTCTGAGATGCGCGTGCCCAGACCGCCGCAGAGCAGGACTACCTTCATCTAGGCGATCCGCTTGACGAAGGCGTCTGGCCAGTAGGTCACCCGCTCCGTCACCACGCCTTCATTAAACGGGAAAGCCGGCTCCTCGACGATGAACCGCTTGTCCTCGGCGACGAAGTCATGGACCGCGCGCTGCGGGTTGTTCCAATCCCAGTCTTCACCGGTCCGCGGGCCGCCCTTGACCTGGGCCATAATGCCATCGGTAGCGACCACATAGGAGCCGACCTCGATCAGTTCGCCATAGGCCCGCAGTTCGTCCAGCACGTGGTCGCGGGTGTGGTTGGAGTCGAGCACGACCAGGACCTTCTCGCCCGGCTTGATCTGGGCCTTGATTTGGTCCAGCACGTCCGGTGCCGTCGAGGATCCAACGATCAGCTCAATGCGCTTCTTCATCTCGTGCGCTTCGATGGCCTGCCGGTTGTGTTCCCGGATCTCAATGTCCACGCCGATCACCCGGCCCTTGCCCAGCGCTTCAAACAGCGAGGCGTAGAAGATCAGCGATCCGCCGTGCGCGACGCCGGTCTCTACCAGGACGTCGGGCTTGAGGGCGTAGATCACCTCTTGGAGGCGCACCATATCCTCCGGGAGCTGAATGATCGGCCGGCCCATCCAGGCGAAGGAATAGACGTACTTCGAATCCCATGTCGCGCGCAGCCACGCCTTGGACGCGGCAGCGAAGCCTTCGGCGCTCGCCAAGCTGTGACGGGTTTCGGTCTCGCCGTCCCGCACGATGACTTCGCCGCGCTCTTCGTCGATGGTGGTGATCAAGGATGTCGCCCCTTTAGATGGAAGCGGCAGGGTTGGGCGCTCGCCTCGCCCCGGCCGACGAATTGGCCCCTCTATTATCGCGTGTTGTTTGCGCGATGAAGCCGTATCCAATGCCGCAGGGCGGCTGAAGGTCGCAAAGCCGCTAGAAAACGGAGCAGGCGCGATGCAACCGCTAGTAAATTTCATTGTTGCAGGGGTGCAGAAGGCCGGCACGACGGCGCTCTACGACTATCTGACCGACGATCAGGGACTCACGCTATCGAAGGTCAAGGAAGTGCACTTCTTTGATGACGAGAGCATTGATTGGTCAGCGCCCGACTACCGAGCCTACCACTCGCAGTTCGACGTCGGCGGCCCGACGATTCGCGGCGAAGCGACGCCGATCTATCTCTATTGGCCCCACGCTCTCGAACGAATCGCCGCCTATAATCCGGATATCCGCCTGATCGTCTTGCTGCGCGATCCGGTAGAGCGTGCGTGGTCCCACTGGCGGATGGAATATTCACGCGGCGTCGAAACGCACCCCTTTTCGTGGTGCATTCGCGAGGGGCGGCGACGGCTGTCGAGCGCCGAGCCTTGGGGCGTGCATCGGGAGTTTTCCTATGTGGAACGTGGCTTTTATGGCGAGCAGATCGAACGTCTCTTCTCCATCTTCTCCCGGAACCAGGTCCTGCTTCTGACTGCGGACAGCCTGCGCGCCGATCCTGGCGTTGCCCTTGGGCAAGTAGCCGACTTCTTGGGAACACCGAGGCGCAACGTGATAACGCACCGAGAGGTGCACGTAGGCCGAGAAGTTGGGGCTCCGCTTGCCGACGACGATGCCGACTACCTTCGCACGCTCTACGCGCGAGATATGAAACGCCTGAGAGCCCTTACAGGCATCGAGTTCGCCTAGGCCCGCCATACAACAGGCCATCGGCCGGTCCACGATCACCAGATGCAGGAGATGCCGATGAAGATCTTCCCCTTGATCGTGGCCGGCATCGTCAGCGGTTGCGCACCAGCTGACGATGCCGGTGCAGAAGATGTCCAGACTCCCGTCGCGGCGGCGGCCGCCAGGCCCAGTTCGGCCACTAACGGCCCCCAACTTGCGTTCCCGGTGGCGTGCGAAATTGGCAAGACCTGCGAAGTGCAGAATTTCGTGGACCGCGATCCCGGATCCGGGGCCCAAGACTATCATTGTGGGACTCAGACCTATCAGGATCATGGCGGTATTGACATCCGCTTGCACGACATGGCCGCTCAGGCTGCCGGAGTGAACGTCCTGGCCGCCTTCTCGGGGCGGGTCACCCGGCTACGAGATGGTGTGGCCGATATTTCTGTGAAATCGAACGGGACCAGCTCGGTCGCGGGCCAGGAATGCGGAAACGGCGTGGTCGTTGATCACGGCGATGGCTGGGAGACCCAGTACTGCCACTTGGCGCAGGGTAGCGTGTTGGTGAAACAGGGAGACAAAGTGGTCCCCGGCCAGCGGTTGGCCCGCGTCGGTCTTTCCGGAAACACTGAATACCCGCACCTACATCTAACTGTGCGCAAGGCAGGCGTGATGGTCGACCCATTCGCACCGGACCTGCCGGTCGGTGCTTGCTCAGCGGGCGGCGCGGGCGACGGGATGTGGACGCGCGAGGCTGCTAAGGCGATGGCCTACAAACCAGGCGCGGTCCTCAACGCCGACTTCGCGGCGGCACCCGTGACAATGGAGGCGATAGAGGCCGGAAGGATCGGCAAACCAGCGGCGACCTCGCCCATGCTGATTGCCTATGTCCGCGCAATCAATTTGCAGGGTGGCGACGTTCAAAAGCTTACGATCAGGGCGCCGGATGGCACGATCCTCGCCCAAGCTGAGCAGCCGGCACTTGATCGCGCGAAGGCGCAGTACATGATCTTCACAGGCAAGCGTGCGCCGGGCGGCGGATGGACGCCGGGAGTGTACACCGCGACCTATGCCGTGGAACGCAATGGTCAGACGGCCATTGTGAAGAGATTCGCCGTCACCCTGTAGAAGAGCGACGAGCGGTGCCTTTGAGCCGAGGCGAAATCAACCTCACAAAAGCGTTAGCCGCCGCCTTGTCCGTCGGAGTTTCTTTGACCCAAACAGGCAATAGGTTACTCTATTTTGTCAGCCTTGCTCTCCAGGGCTGTGTCGCATCGATCGGGCGGTGGAGCTTAGGGCTTCGCCGCCCGATTTACGTTTCGGCCTAGGCAGCGGTTGATCCTATTTGACCAGGAGGCCCTGCCCCGTGGGGAGCTCCAGCACCCGATAGCCTCGCTTTTCCAGCCACGGATCCTCGGCGAGCTTCTGGGCGCGGTAGCCCAGCCATCCATAGTCGTCGAGCACCATTATCGCTCCGGGCACCATGCGGTCGAACAAGACCTCCAGTGCTCCAATCTCAGCGTCGGCATTGTTTAGATCGAGATGCATGAAGGCAATCTGGTCAGGCGCGGCTTGAGCGAAACTGTCCGGCACGCGTCCCTGTGTCACGACAACATTCGGCAGATGCGCAAAGCGCCCTCGAACTTCATCGACCAAGGTCTTTCCATGCTCAGGCATAGTGTGGTGCGGCATGGACGCGTCATGTTCGAACAAGTCGTAGAGATAGTACTTGCGATCTGGCTCGGTGCCAAAGTTGACATAGTCGCAGACGATCCGCGCCGTGACGCCCTTATAGCAAGCGCACTCTACGAAATCGCCACGAAGCCTCATGCCGTTTCGAGCCGCCCAAGCGACAACGGCGATGCGCCAGATGATACCCTTCTCGATGTCGGTCGTGACATGAGCATTATAGGCGCTCATAAATTCGGGATCGGTCAGGAAACTCAGATTGCGAGAGTAGGTAAAAAGGTTGTCGCCTGTGAAGGCACCGTTCGTGTTCTTCAAGCTAGCCAAAGCCTGATTGATACCGGCGAAGAACTTTGGAACATCACCGATGCCAAAGAAGAGATTGGATAAGTACTGGTGCTTCATCTCGCGGCGCCCCGGACCCAGCGCCTGTCGCGGCGAAAGGTTCGCTCACTAGCTTGGGCGCATAAAAAAGGGGCCGTCCCTAAGGACGGCCCCTGATATTTCTTCGTCGAATAGTTAGAGGACGAAGTTCGAGTAATCAATCGCCGAGAGGTTCGTACCAACGAGTGCGATGGCGTTGTCGTTCGTGAACACAACGACGTCGGAGCCGATTTGAACCGCAACGATGTCACGACCCGCACCCAGCAGATCCGTCGCAGCGGCGTGGGCGCTGGCGTAGTCAGCCACAGTCAGTTCCGAATAGTTCGAAACGTCACCCTTAATACCCAACGCGATCGTGTCCTGGGATTCCCAGAAGTTGATCTGGTCAAGTTGGCCAGCAACGTCGCTCGAGTCACCCGCCGCGAACACGAACCGGTCCGCACCAGCACCGCCGGTCAACGTGTCTTGGCCAGCGCCACCCACGAGGGTGTCATTGCCTTGACCACCGGCCAGCACGTCTTTGCCAGCGCCACCCGTCAGGGAGTCGTTGCCATCGCCGCCCGACAGGTTGGCCGAAGCCGTCGCACCGCTGCTGGACGTAATCGTGTCATCACCGAGACCGCCAACAATGGTGTTGGAACCGGTACCAGCCAAGACGCTGTCGTTGCCTGCGCCACCGTCGATGTTGTTGGCGCCGTTGCCGACGGTGATGGTGTCGCTACCATCGCCGCCATTGATCAGGTTCTTACCATCGAGAGCAGTGATAACGTCATTACCGAGGTCGCCAAAGACTTGGTTGTCGCCCGCACCGGCGGTGATTTGGTCGTCACCTTGACCGCCATACAGGGTGTCCGCACCGGCGCCAGCAACGATGACGTCATCACCGAGGTTGCCATGAGCCCAGTTCGAGTTGGAGGCAACGTCATCGACCGATCCAACATTGATCTGATCGTTACCTTGGCCACCCGAAATGGTGTCGTTGCCAGCCGCGCCCGTCAGCGTATCGGTGCCTTGATTGCCTTGCAGCCAGTCGTTGCCAACGCCGCCGTCGATCTTGTCAGCGCCGTCGCCTTCACCGCCAACGATGGTGTCGTTGCCCGCGCCGCCATTCAGGTGGTCACCGTCGGCACCGCCGTCGATGCTGTCGTTGCCGGCATCACCGTTGATGGTGTCCGCACCTTGGCCGCCAAAGAGCACGTCGTTGCCCGAACCCGCGTTGATCTGGTCGTCACCAACGTCGCCGTAGACTGTGTCGTTGCCGTCGCCGACCGTGATCGTGTCGGAGCCTTGGCCACCGTAGACGAGATTGTTGCCGGTGCCGGTGCTGACAATGATGTCATCGCCCATGTTGCCATGGATGAAGTTGTTGCCCGCGCTGTCATTGATCTGGTCGGCACCTTGGCCGCCCAGCAGCGTGTCGTTGCCAGCGTCGCCATTGAGCGTATCGGTGCCCTGGTTGCCGTGCAGGTAGTCGGCACCGGAGCCGCCGGTAAGGGCGTCGTTGCCTTCGAGGCCATAGAGCACGTCCGCGGCGGAACCGCCGGTTGCTGCGTTGTTGGCCGAGTCGCCAAGGTACAGCTTCGACGAGTTGGCGAACGTGATGTTTTGATTATTTTGGATGCCGTCGCCGAACACGACGGTACGACCGCCGAACGCCAGGGAGACGCTTTGCGCGGCCGTAGCCGTCGCAGCATTGACAGTCACCGCAACGGCGGAGGCCGTGGCGCCAGCGGTCGTGAAGACCAACTGATCGGCAGTCGTGATTTCCAGCGCCTGCTGAGCCGTAATCGTCTCAAAGAAATAAGTAGCCATGCTTCTCTCCAGTCTGTGTCACATGGACCCACCGAAACGGCTGGCCACCATTTTCCAATGGAGCGGTTCCAGCGGTCCTGCCCTCCACCACGACGCGGTCGCGGCGAAGGTTAAACGAGCCCGAGGAAGAGGTATCGGAACCAAAGGCGATGCGCAACTGCAAAAGAGGCTGCGAACAAAGGCCCCCGCCCCTGCTTTCAAGGGTAAGAATTCCGTTAAACTAGTCTTCGCGGAGCGCGTCGCGGATCGTGTCGGTCAGAGGGCTGACGACGTAGGACAGAATCGAGCGCCGTCCCGTTACAATCATGGCTTCCGCGGGCATGCCGGGGGTCAGCTTCGAGCCCTTCGGCAGCTTGGCGAGTTCCGCCGGCGGGATCTTCAGATCCACCCGGAAGTAAGCCACGCCCGTCTTTTCGTCCACCAGCTGGTCCGCCGAAACCGTCAGGACTTCGGCGTTCACGGGCGGCGCGGTCCGGGCGTTGAAGGCCGAGAGTCGGACCCGCGCCGTCATCCCCTCATGCACGCTATCGATGTCCTGCGGCCTGATTCGCGCTGTCACAATCAGCGGCGCGTCGGCGGGAACAACGCTCATCAACCGCTCGCCAGGACCGACGACGCCGCCGACGGTGAACTGGGTCAGGTCGAGCACGTAGCCGTCGGCGGGCGAGCGCACGGTCGCCGAGTTCAGCATCTGGCGCGCCGCGGTCAACTTCGGGGTCACCTCGGAGAGGCCGGTCTGCATCTGGCGCAGGCCTTCGGCGGCCTGGCTGATGCGCTGTTCGCGCAGGGTGGTGATCTGCAGGCGGGTTTCGCCGATCTGCTCGCGCAGACGGGTGATCTCGGCGATCAGTTGGCCACGGCGGCCGGCCAGATCGGCCAGGGTGCGCTTGTAGCGCAAGATCAGAGTCTTGGGCGCGTAACCCTTCTCATAAAGAGTCTGGTACCCCGCGAGCTCCTCGCGCGTGAGATCGTCAGACTCCTTTACGGCGTCGACCTGGGCCTGGACCCCGCCGATCTGGGTCTCGAGTTGCTGGAGCTTCTGGGCCAGCACTGCGCCCTGGGTCTCGAAGAAGGACTGGCGCGTCGAGAACAGGAACTCCTGATCACGAATAATGCCCGCGACCCGCGGGTCGCTCGCCGCACGCGCGGTCAGTTCCGGCGCGAACGTGACGGTCTGCTGCCCGGTCGCCTCGGCCTGGAAGCGGGCGGTCTGCGAGAGCAGGGAGTCATATTGATTCTGCAGGACGTCGGTCGTGGACTTCGGCTGGACCTCGTCAAAGGTGAGCAGCACCTGGTTCTGCTTAACCCGCTGGCCTTCCTTGACCAGGATGGCCTTCACCGTGCCGCCCTCGCGGTGACGAATGGTCTTGCGGTTGTCCTCGACCCGCACGGTGCCGGGCGCGACGACCGCGCTATCGATCTTGGCCACGCTGGCGAAGAGGGTAAGACCGACAACGAAGACGCCGACCACAACGCTGCCGACGATGATCGGCCGCTTGATACGGCGGTCCATAGTCCCGTCGAGCGGAACGAGGTCCTTGTCGCCGAAGCTGGGCGCCTCGTAGGCCTTGGGGGCGTTGAAATCGAGTTTCATCGGCCAGCCTCAATCACGCGCGGCGTCGCCGGTTGAACAACCCGAGCCATCACCTGGTCCCGCGGCCCGAACATCTCGATCCGACCGTCGCGCAGCATCAGCATCTTGTCGGCCGACCGGAAGACGCTCGGCTTGTGCGAGACGATGACGATGGTGGAGCCGCCGGCCTTCAATGCGTCCAGCGCAGTGACCAGAGCTTCTTCACCCTCGGCGTCGAGCGCGGCGTTGGGTTCATCGAGAACGAGCAAGCGCGGGGCGCCGAGCAGCGCCCGCGCCAAACCGACCCGTTGCCGCTGTCCGGCGGACAGGACGTGGCCGGTTTCACCCAGTTCGGTGTCGTAGCCGTTAGGCAAGCGCAGGATCAGCTGGTGCACGCTCGCGACCTGGGCGGCCCGGACGACTTGTTCATCATCCACGTCCGAGCGGAAGCGCGCGATGTTGTCACGAATGCTGCCGGAGAACAGTTCGGTGTCCTGGGGCAGATAGCCGACGTGACGGCCAAAATCGGTGCGGTCCCACGTATAGACGTCGGCGCCGTCCAGGCGGACGTTCCCCGTGTTCGGCTGCCAGATCCCGACCATCAAGCGGGCGAGCGAGGACTTGCCCGCGCCCGACGGCCCGATGATGCCCAGCATTTCGCCCGGCTCGATCTTCAGGCTGATGCCCTGCAACACGAACCGCGTGGCGCCGGCGGGCGCGAAATTGACGCCTTCGACGGAAAGCTGCCCCAGCGGCTTCGGCAAGGTGGTCAGAGCCTTGGCGGGCTTGTACTCGGCGAACAGGGCGTTGAGGCGCTCGTAGGAGCGATAGCCGTTGGTCAGGGCGTCCCAGGAGCTGACCAACCGCTCGATCGGCTGCAGCGCGCGCGCGGCCAGGATCATGTTGGCGAACAGCAGGCCCGAGTGGATCTTGCCCTTCACCACCAGATAGGCGCCGATGGCGATGATCAGCACCTGGATCGCCTGGCGCGTGAACTTGCTGATGTTGCTGAGGACGCTGGCGCGCTCGCTGGCGGCGGCGCTGCGTTCCATAGTGATCGCGCGGAAGCTGGCCCAACGGGCGCCCAGCGGTTCGATCATCCCCATGGCGCGGACAACCTCGCCGTTGCGTAGGGCCGCGTCGGTGAAGGCGTAGCTGCGCAGCGCTGCGTCGTTCGCTTCCTTGAGGGCAGGCCGGGTCGCGCGATCCTGCAAGAGCGCGATGCCGAACAGCAGGCCGGCCCCGAGGATCGTCACGACGCCGATGATCGGGTCGATGATGAACAGCACGAGCATGAAGACCGGCATCCACGGCAGGTCGAAGAAGGTGCCGAAGGCCGGCCCCGTCAGCATCTGCCGGAAGCCGTCCAGGTCGCGCAGGGCTTGAGAGCGCGCCGCCGGATTGCCGCGAATGACCGTATCGAACAGCGCCGAGAACACACGCCCGGAGACCCGTTGGTCCATGACCACGCCGAAGTTCACCATGACCCGGGCGCGGTAGTCGTCGATGACGCCGGAAATGACGAAGGCCAGCAGCACGCCAAAGGTGATCACCAACAGCGTCGGCACGCTGTAGCTGGTCATCACCCGGCCGTAGATCTGGAAGGTGTAGATCGGCAGCGCCAAGTACAGCAGGTTCGAGACCAAGCTGAACAGGCCCGCGAAAGCCAAGGGGGTGTAACCCTCCTTGATCGCGCGTGTCAGCGGATTGTCAGGCTGATCCGCGAGCGGATTAAAAATCTTCATGCGCGCCGCGCTGTTCCGTGGATGTTCGATGAAGACAGCCGTAGCGACCGTCGCCGAATTTGCTGCTCGAAGTCCGAGGCTGAATGCGCCGAAAACGCGGGAGACATGATCGCGCCTCTTAACGATGTCAATGGCGCACGCAAGGGCGCCGATTCGCGCACCACGTGTTAAACCTCGACCGTCCAGCCTTTCCGTGCCGCAAGGAACCCTGTCTTGTCCAAGGTCGCCATTGTTGGCAGTTGCATAACCAGAGATTTGTGGCCGATCGTGGGCGCGGAGCCTTCGGACCTACTCTATATCTCTCGCACCAGCCTTCCGAGCCTGTTCGCCCGCCCGCTCGAAGGCGTGGAGACAGCGCACGAACCTCCGGCCGGCCTGGGCGTCTTCACGCATCGGGCGATGGTCAACGATCTGAAGAAGCGCGCCCTCGCCGCGCTGGTCGCCCACCAGCCCACCCACATCATCTTCGACTTCATCGACGAGCGGATGGACCTGCTGTCGGTCGGGGGGACAATCGTCACCCACAGTTGGGAGCTGGATGTCAGCGGCTATCTGAGCCAGCCGGTCTTCGAGGGCGCAGCGACGGTCGCGCGCACCTCTTCGGCTTGCGAACTGCTCTGGCTGCAGGCGGCCGACGAAATGGCCGCGTTCATGCAATCGACGCCGCTGCGCGACGCCACCTTGATCATTCACGAGGCTCAATGGGCCACGCGATATCGGGATGCGACCGGAACGGTTCAGGACTTCACTGACGAGGTCGAGATCTTCCAGGGCAAGCCCGCGGCGATCGACGACCACAACGCCATGCTGTCCCTGTACCAGAGCGCCTTCAGCGCCCGCCTGCCCCAGGCGATCAGCGTCGCGGCGCCGCCGGAACTACATCTGGCGAGCGTCGAGCATCGTTGGGGACTGAGCCCCTTCCACTATGTCGACGACTACTACCGCGAAGTCTGGCTGGGACTCAGGGCGCTGGGGATCTGAGGATCGCCCTGCCGCGCCCAGTGCTCCAACGGCGTCATTCCGGTTAGCGCCAGGTCCGAAGCGGCCGAGAGAAACGCGATGGTGGTCTTGCCAGGCCAGGGCTCACCGATGCTCCAGGCCCCGCCCTGGAGGTAGTCCACCAACAGGTTGGCGCCGGGCGGCAGATCGCCCCCACGCTGGGCGGCATAGCGCTGCGCGTCAAACCAGGGGCTGGGATGACGCCCTTCGGCCCCGCCCGCGGCGGCGTAATGGCTGAGCGGTTCGAAGCCGCCCTGGATCACGTCAGGGTTCTGGTCGCGATACCAATCCGGGTCGAACAGCGGATGGGGACGAAGCCCGTTGAACGCGCCTTCGGTCAGATAGTGAACCAATGGCGCGATCTCCTGTGCGCCGGCGCCGAGCTGAGCTGTGTAGAAGTCCGCCGCGAACAGCGGATGGGGGCTAAGACCCCGGCGCCAGCCGACTTGAAGATAGTGGATGAGCGGGTTGCCGCCGGAGGCGATCAGGTCCGGAGCCTGCCGGACATAGTGACCGATACTGAACAGCGGATGCGGGTCGCGGCCTTCGGCGGCGCCGACGCGGACAAAGTGCTCCAACGGCGTCAGGCCGGTCGCGGACAGCTCGGCGGCGTTGCGCTCCGCATAGTATTGGGAGTCGAACAACGGGTGCGGGCTCGCGCCTTCCGCGCCGCCGTGCAGCAGGTAGTGGACAAGCGGGCTGGTCCGCGAGCCGGCCAGATCAGAGCGCCCCTTCAGATACCAGGCCTGGTCGAAGATCGCCGCGGGCTGGACCGCCGGATCGGCGCCCCGCCGCGCATAGGCGGCCATGGTGCGCAAACCGCCGGCGCCCCAGACGCCCGAGCGCGCGATGATCAGGGCGCGGCCTGACGAGCGGGCCATGTCCAGGACGCGGTCGAGCCCCCGCGACGCGCGATCACGCCGCCGAGGCCGCGCAAACTTCGCCGCCGCGGCGCGATAGCCGGCCAGCGCGATGTCGCGCGCCTCCCGCTCGACCTGGGCCCGCGCCAGCATGGCGTCGGCCAGCGCCAAGCCCAGACGCGTGCGGTTGAGGGCCTCATCGACCTCCGAGCGCTGGAAATCGCCACGGGCGGCCGTGTAGCGGCGCGCCAGGACCTCAAGCTTGTCGATGAGAGCGGGGGCCGTTTCCCCCTGGGCCTGCTGGGCCAGATTATCGGCCGCCATGATGGCCGGGCCCTCCTTGATATCACCTGCCTCGTGTCGGGCGCGGACCAGACGCTGTCAAGCCGCCGGCCGTTCGGCCAGGCCTTCGTCCCGCAGCCAACCGAGATAGCCGCCGTCCTCCACGCAGAACGGATCGGGGAAGCGTGCTCGCAGATCGGCGCGGTCGCGCCAGATCAGCCGGTGGGCCTTGGCGACCGGCGTGCCGTCGCCATACGCGCCGTAGGCCCAGTAACGCTCTGGGATCGTCGGCTCGCTCGCAAGGGTCACCTGCTCCTTGTACCAGCGCCAGACCTCGTAGACCGCGTGGTTGTCGCCGGCGTAGCGCTTGGTCATCGCATCGCCGGTCGGGCCGAGCTTGGTGAAGTGCCAAAAGCGCAGGGGCGCGCCGTTGACGGTGATCGCACCGTCCCGACCAATGGCCACCTGACGCTGGCTCAAGTTCCAGCTAGCGACGTTGTATCCGGGGTCACGGACGACCTTGACCTTGTCGAACAGGGCCGGGACATGGTCGCACCACTTCTGGTCGACGAACAGTCCGGTCGGGATGTCGTCATAGCAGAACTCCAGCAGCCGATCGTTCCACCACTGGCCGAAGCGAGCGCCCTCGCCTCCCGCCTTCACCGCGACGAAGCCCAGGTTGAAGATGCCGGTCCGCGAGGCCGAAAGATCGTTGTCGAAGATCGCCTGGCGGTCGGTGTTGGCGTCGACGAGATGGGGGGTGAGCAGGATGTCGTCCTGGCCGAGCAGGTCGATCAGAGGCGAGAGGCTGGAAAAGAGAGCGGTGTCCGGGTCGAGATAGATCACGGCGTCCGCGTCGCTGGCGCAGGCCTGATGCAGGAACGGCCCCTTCACCGCGGTGCAGACCTCAACCACGTCATGTTTGAACAGCCAGGCCTTGAAGTCGGGAATGCCGAGATCCTGGGCGTAGACCACCTGGTCGAACGACTCATCAGCCGGGGAGAAGCGAAAACCCGGGGGCGGCTCGTCGGTGATCAGGGCGACGAGATTCCAATCGGGATGGAACTTGCGCAGCGTGGAATAGAGCACCCGCGCGCGATTCAGATAGGCGAAGGTGAAGCTGGAAAAACAGGTGACCTTCACGCGGCCTCCACAAGTTCGGCCGTGAGTTTGCTGAAGCTCAGGTCGTAGATCGTCGGGTTCCGGCGCGCGCGCGCCAGCTTCAGGATTTCACCGCTCTCGAACCAAGCCTCAAGCTGATGCTCGTCAGGCAGGACGACGCCGTATTCGTCTTGGCTGGCGAACACCGCGACATTGCCGCTGTCGGGCCCGGTCACCACCGCCACGCCGGCTGCGGCGGCCTCGTAGGACACGAAGGAAAAGGTCTCCAGGCACAGCGACCAGACCATCGCCGCGTCGATGGAAAGCTCTTCCAGGGCCTCTCGCATGGCGAAGGGGCGCTCGGCGGTGACGGTGACCGGATGATGCTGCGCCAGGGACCCCGCCACGGGCGTGCTGGCCAGATGGATGAACGCGTAGCGGGGGTCATGGGCGAACCGGGCCGCCAGATCGCGGAAGATCGGCCACCCTTTGTGGACCGACGGCGTTCCGGGGAAGGCGAAGCGGAACACCCCATCCGGCTCGGCCGGCGCCGCGACCCGGGCGGTCGGAACCAGCTTTGCGAGCGGCGCCACGACCTGCCCCTGGGCGTCGAGCGAGCCACCCGCGCGCCAGGTCTCCAGGGCCACGGCCGATGGCGCGGCCACGGTCAGGTCGAGGCGATCGAACAGCAATTCATGCTCGCGCACCTGCGCGCGTCGCCAATCGCCATAGATACAGATCGAACAAGCCGGGCTGCCGGCGGGCGGCGCGCCGCAGCTTTCCACGTCGTTGCGCAGCAGATGGATGCCGACACACAGGCTGCCCATGTCGTGGAGCCAGAAATAGCCGGCGTTCATGCCGCCGGCGCGAACGATGTCGATCACGTCGCGGCTGGAGTGGCCGAGCATGTTGTGGATGGCGAAACTGCGGGGTTCGCCATCCTGCTCCCAGGTCTTCATCGCCTCGACAATGGCGGCGTGCGTGAACACGCCGACGCTCTGCCCGTTCCACAGCACGCCCATCGGAGTCTGGGTCGGGCCGTTGCGCACGATGGGCCAGCCGTTTGCCGGGTGAACGTGCAGGTGGTTGCGGCCCATCAGCGCGAACTCGGCCGACTCGCGTTGCACGCAAACCTGAGAACCTCCGACGGAACGGCTGTAGTCGTCCTGGCTGAACGTCACGTGCAGGCCGTGCGGAAGCGCCTGCCCCATCGCGGCGATCAACTCGCTGGCCGGCGACAACTCCACCGGCTGGGCCCAGGCCGTCGAATCGGCCAACCGGGCCTCGAACGACTTCAGATTGGCCAGCACGTCATGGCGGAAGCCCAGCCGCGCCTTGGCGAGCCGCCCCTCCCCACGCCCGGTGCTCACATAGTGCAGGAACGGATGGACGCCGCTGGCGGCGACATCGGGGTTCAGCTCGAAATAGTCGGCGACCGAGAAGTCATTGCTGGGATCGCGTCCCTCCCGCCAGCCATGACTCAGGAAATGGTCCAGCGGGTCGGCGCCCGATGCGGTCACATCGGGGTACATGGTCAGATAATATTGCGGATCGAAGAACTGGGCGGCGACCGCGCGCTCTTCGTGGCTGATGATGCCGGCGGCGACCGCGCGGCGGTCAGCATCGGTCATGGCGTGGTAGGCCGCCGCCTGCGCCGAGGCGACGATCTCCCGCCCCTCGCGATAGCCCGTGGTCAGATAATGGACGAGCGGATTGGCGCCGGCTTCGGCCACATCGGGGTGGCGCGCCAGATAGTCGCGGGTGGAGAACCACGGCGCCGGATCGCGGCCCTCGAGCCATCCAGCCTCGCCGTAGTGCAGGACGGGATCGACGTCGGCCAGCCCTAGGCCAGGGTTGGTTTGCTTGTAGAAATCAGCATCCACCGCCAAGGCGAGCACATAGTTGACGCGATCTGGTGTGGCCACGGCGGCCATGCTGTGATGTTCCCGTGCGACGCCAAGCCCGAGGCGTGGTTTGCATCAGAAGAACGGCCCGATCAATGGTCCCGCCCTTGCGGCAGGGCGCGAGCGGCCATACAGCGGGGCGGCGAATGGGCCGCGGGGGCGGGACGGCGAGAGCAGCGAAGATGCAAACCACCTCCGAGCGATCAGCCTATCTCGTACTGGGCATGCACCGATCCGGCACCTCTGCGACGGCTCAATTGCTGGCGCTGGCCGGGGCCGAACTGCCCGACAATGTGATGCCGGGCGACGAGCACAACGCCAAGGGCTACTTCGAACCCTGGAAGATTTCGGTCTTCAACGACCAGCGCCTGCGCGCCGGCATGACCGCCTGGGACGACCCTTTCAACCTGCCCTATTCGCCGTTGGCGCCGCAGGACGAGGCGGCCTGGCGCGAGCGAGCCGTAGCGTTGTTCCGCGCCGAGTTCGGCGAGGCCCTGCATCCGCTGCTCAAGGATCCCCGCGTTTCGGTGCTGCTGCCGATGTGGCGCGAGGTTCTGGACGCGGTCCAGATGCCGGCGCGCGTGGTGATCCCGGTGCGCGGGCCGCTGGCGGTCGCCGGATCGCTGTCGCGCCGCGACGCCTTCCCGGTCGAGAAATCCGTCCTGCTCTGGACGATCTACATGCTGGCGGCCGAGGCCCACACCCGCGACCTGCCGCGCGCCTTTGTTTCCTATGATGGACTTTTGACCGACTGGCGCGCCGAAGTCGCCGCTCTCGAAAAGGCCCATGGCGCGCCTCTGCCGCGGATGAGCGCACGCGCCGCCGAACAGATCGACGGCTTCCTCACCAAGGACCTCCGCCACAATGACGGCGAGGGGAACCTCGCGGCGGTCCCGCTGGTCGGGGCCCTCGCCCAGGAGGTGCTGGACTGGTTCAACGCCGCCGCCGCAGGCCAATCACCAGATCGCGATGTGCTTGATCGCGCCGCCGCCCAAATCGCCGAGATGAAGGCCCAGATGGGCGTCTTCGTCTCCCCTGTGACCAGCGCGCTCGACGCCACCCGCGCCGAGCTCCTCTATGAGCGCCAGCTCGCCGAGGTCGAACGCAAGCGCATGGAAGCCCTGGAGAGCGAACTCGCCCTCCTGCGTCAGGAACGCGCGCGCATCGAGGCCGTGGTCGACACGGCCCTGGCCGGGCGCTAGTCAGCCCCCTGAGAATTAAAGCCTTGGCAAACGACACCCAAATTCCCGAGCAAGACTCGCTCGCCGACCTTCTGCTGGCCAAACGGCGCGATCTTCATCGCGCCCGCCGCGTGGCCGCCGAAGATCGTTGGAACCGCTTCCGCAAAGCCGCCGCCCGCCGGGTCGGACTTTCCGAGAAGGGTCCGGCCGAACAACGCTTCGACATCATGCTGGCCCGCGGCAAGTGGCCGGGCCGCGCGGCGCTGCTCGCGCGCTCGGGCCTGTGGGACTTCCGGCTGAACCGCGGCATCGGGCGCGATGGCGGCGGCGTCAGCGGCCTCGTCTCCTATGTGCGGGCCGGACCGGACGGGAGCGTCAATCCCAAGGCTCTCTTCGATCAGGCCTGGTATCTGGAAAAGAACACCGACCTGATCGGCTCGCGTTGGGCGCCGCTCGCGCACTATCTGGTGGCCGGCGACAAGGAAGGGCGCGATCCGCACCCCCTGTTCGACCTGAAGGACTATCGCAGCCGCCACGCGGTGAAGATCGCCGCCACCGGCCTCTCGGCCCTGCAGCACTTCGTCCACAAGGGCGCGATCGAAGGCTTCGACCCGCATCCGCTGTTCGACGTCCGCTACTATGTCGGCCAGGCCGAGGAGGTCGCCGCCTCCGGCGAGAACCCCCTGGTCCACTATCTGCGCGAAGGCTGGCGCAAGGGCTATGAGCCCCACCCCATGTTCTCCGGGCGCTGGTATCTGGCGACCAATCCCGACGTGGCCGAAACCGACGCCGCGCCCCTGCTCCACTACGTCGCCAGCGGCGCAGCCGAGGGCCGCAGCCCGCACCCGCTGTTCGACGCCGGCTGGTACATGGACCGCTATCGCGACGCCGCGCCGCTCGGCAGCAGCGCACTGGCCTACTTCCTGACCAGCGGCACGCAGGAGCGCCGCGACCCCAGCATCCATTTCGACACCGCCTTCTATCTCGAACAGCAGAGCCAGACACCGGAAGGCGTGCATCCGGTCGTTCACTACCTGACCGAGGGCGCCTTCGAAGGCGTTTCGCCGGCCGCCGACTTCAACGAGATGAGCTACCTGATCGAGAATCCGGAAGCCGCCGAGCAGCCGATCTCGTCGTTGGAGCACTGGGTCCTCTCGCGCACCCCGAAGCCGGAGCCGACACCGTCCGGCGCGCGCATGTCGGGCGACGCAGGGCTCTTCGAACAGCTCCGCAACGCCGGTCGCGCCAGGGACCCCGGCGCCTACGACCTCCAGGCCTATCGCGATCTCACCGCCGCCAAGCAGCGCATCCGCGAACGCGAGATCGGCGGGGTGAAGGTCAAGCCGCTCAACCTGATCAAGGTCACTGACCGGGAGATCGAGAAGGCCGCCGCCGACCTGACCTTCGACGCCGTAGCCAAGCCGGTCGCCTCGATCATCATCCCGGCGTTCAACAACCTGACCTTCACGCTGGAATGCCTGGCGGCCCTGAAGGCCGGCGGCGACCTGGAGACCAGCGAGGTCATCGTCATCGACGACGCCTCTAGCGACGCCACCAGCCAGGTCCTGGCCAAGATCGCCGGTCTGACGCTGATCACCAATCCCGAGAACCTCGGCTTCATCCGCACCTGCAACCGCGCCGCCCAGGCCGCCCGCGGCGAGTTCGTGATCTTCCTGAACAATGACGTCCAGGTGCGGCGCGGCTGGTTGCCCGCCCTGCTGGCGCCGTTCAGCGAGGAAAAGAATGTCGGGGCCACCGCGCCCAAGATGCTGTTCCCCGATGGTCGCCTGCAGGAAGCCGGCGCCCGCATCGCGGTCGATGGGAAGGCCGAGATGATCGGCCTGTTCGAGGATCCGAGCCTGCCGCGCTGGAACGTGCGGCGCGAGGTCGACTACGCGTCGGGCGCCTGCCTGGCCGTGCGCCGCGAGATGTTCAACGAACTGGGCGGCTTCGATATCGCCTTCGCGCCCGCCTACAGCGAGGACGCCGACCTCTGTTTCCGCCTGCGCGAGCGTGGCTTGCGGGTGATCTACGAGCCGACCTCGGAGATCGTCCACCACCTGAGCATCACGTCCAACTCGATCGACGCCGGTTTCAAGCAGCGGCTGGCGGTCAAGAACCAGCAGGTCTTCGTCGAGCGCTGGGGCGAGCGGCTGGAAGCCCTGAACCAGGTGCGGACCATCGCCTTCCACCTGCCGCAGTTCCACACCGTGCCGGAGAACGATCGCTGGTGGGGACCTGGGTTCACCGAGTGGACCAATGTCAGCCGCGCTCTGCCCAACTATCGCGGTCACTATCAACCGCACGTGCCGGCCGACCTCGGGTTCTACGATCTCTCCAATCCCGAGACCTTGAAGCGCCAGGCCGCCCTGGCCGCGCGTTATGGGATCGGCGGCTTCTGCCACTACTTCTATTGGTTCACGGGCGGACGGCGCATTCTGGAAAAGCCGCTGGAGCCGCTGCTGGAAAGCACGGCCGGCGACTTCCCGTTCTGCCTCTGCTGGGCCAACGAGAACTGGACCCGCACCTGGGACGGCCAGGAGCGCGACGTGCTGCTCGCCCAGACCTACGAGCCGGGCGACGCCGAGGATTCCATCGCGGCGATGGAGCCCTATCTCACCCAGCCCAACTACATCCGCATCAACGGCAAGCCGCTGGTGTTGATCTACCGCCCCGGCCTGTTGCCCGACGCCAAGGCCTGGGCCGACGCCTGGCGCAAGCACTGCCGGGAGGCCGGCATCGGCGAGATCTACCTGGCCTTCGTCGAGAGCCTGGAAAAGGCGGGCGGCAAGACCGATCCGGAGAGCCTGGGCTTCGACGCCTCGGTTGAGTTCCCGCCGGCCGGCGCCGGCGCCCTCATCCATCCGCCTGGCCCGCTCTACAACGCCCGCTTCGAGGGCCGCGTGAACGACTATCGCCAGATGGTCCGCCACTACCTTGGCGCCGCAACGCCCGCCCACAAGCGGTTCAGAGGCGTCATGCCGTCCTGGGACAATACTCCGCGTCGCCAGGACGCCGGCTGGAACTACCAGCACGCGACCCCGGGCGCCTTCCAGGCCTGGACCCAGGCGATGTTCGAAGAGACCCGCCGCCAGAACTTCGGCGAGGAACGCATCGTCTTCATCAACGCCTGGAACGAGTGGGGCGAGGGCGCGCACCTCGAACCCGATCAGCGCTTCGGCCACGCCTGGCTGGAAGCCGTCAAGAACGCCGCCGACGCCGATCTGCTGGACCCGTCATGAGCAATCCCGATCTCGTCCTCATCGGCCACCCGTTTTCGGCCATCGGCATGGCCGAGCACGCCCGATCGGCCTGGCGCGCCTTCAAGGCGGCCGGCGTCACGCCCGGCCTGCTCGACGTCTACGGCATGGACCGCGGCAAGGACCCCGACTTCGAGCGGGAGTTCTCCAGCCACGTCGTTCCGAAGCTGAGCGAGAAGGTCAACTTCTTCTGCCTGAACGCCAATGAGGTCGATCAGGCGATGGGCGTGCTTGAGCACCAAGGGTCAGGCCCCGCCTTCGAAGCGGCCTACAACATCATCTATCCGGCCTGGGAGCTCTCGAAATATCCCGAGCCGTGGTCACGGATTCTCGAGCGGTTCGATGAGGTGTGGGCGCCGTCCCAATTCATCCTCGACGCCATCGAACCGACCATCAAGCTGCCGGTGATCCATATGCCGCAGGCCGTGGAGCTGACGGTGTCGGCGCTGCTTGGCCGTCGGCACTTCGGCATCCCGGAAGACGCCTTCGTCTGCCTCTTCTATTTCGACTTCTCGTCCTACGCCGAGCGCAAGAACCCGTTTGCGATGCTTGAGGCGTTCGAGAAACTCGTGGCCGAACGCCCGCATTCGACCCTGCACGCGGTGGTGAAGTACAAGGGCGGCGACGATCAGAATCCCGATCGCAAGGCGCTGGAAGCGCGGCTTCGCGCCCTTGGCACCCGCGTACAATCCATCACCCGCGAGTTGTCCGACAACGAGATCAAGAACCTGGTCCGCTGCGCCGACGTGTTCGTCTCGCTGCACCGCGCCGAAGGGTTTGGCCGGGGTCCTGCCGAGGCCATGATCATGGGCAGGGCGGCCGTGGCGACGAACTATTCCGGCAATCTCGAATTCATGACCCCGGAGACCAGCCGCCTGGTGGACTACAAGCTGATCCCGGTCGCCGAGGGCGCGTACCTGTTCGGCGAGGGCCAGGTCTGGGCCGACCCGTCGGTCGATCACGCCGTGAAGCTGATCGGGGAACTGATGGATGATCCGGCCGAGACGCGCGCCATGGGCCAACGCGCGCGCCGTCACATGCACACCCATTTTAGCACCAGGGCCATCGGTCTGCGCTACACCGCCAGGCTCGAAGAATTGGCCGCCGCGGCCGGCTAGCCCTGAGACTAGCCCCACCCGCCGGGGATCAGCGCGCGGCGAGCGTCGTCGGCTTGGCCGGCGCCGTCGTCAGCGCCTCGGGGCCAGGGTTTTCGGTCACCGCGATCTGATGGATCACGAAGCCGCCGCCGGCCTGGTCGTCGGTGTCCAGGCGGATCTGGTCGATCTGCGAGATCTGCCAGTCGTCGCCGCCCTTCTTCAGGCGGGACATGTCGTAGACCACCACCACGGTCTCGTTGAGGGCGGGGTCGGCGCCATCGATCGGCTTGGCCTGGAATTCACCGGACTCGCCGTGATTGGCGGTGCGGTAGAAGATCGCACCATCCCAGGCCGCGCCCGGTCGCGTCCGCGTCATCCGCACCAAAACCAGCGAGAAACGACGGCCATCCAGCGCCAAGCCGGTGGGCGAGCGCAGCATCGGGTCAGCGCGCTCGTTCTGGATTTCCAACCCCGCCGGCGCGCCGGGCAAGGCTGCGCCGCCGGTCAATACGAAGCCTTCGGTGGAGCCGTCGAACGTCCAAAGCCGGCCGGCCTTCAGAGGTTTTCCGGCGATCTCGAAGGCGTCTTTCGCTTCGTTCCACATGATGGCCTGGGCGCGGGCCTTGGTGGCGACCAGGGTCTGCGGCGGGGCCATGGCCGCACGCGCCCACGGCGCCGGCTGGTCGCAGGAGGTCAGCATCAACACCAAGGAAACGAGGCCCGCGCGAAGCAGGTGGACCGACATACGCATGCTCCGGACAACCAGGCGCCCGGCGGTAAGCAGGGGCGCTTGAGCCAGATAGATAGGCCAAGGCGCCGCCGCTAGGCCGACCGCCCGAAAATCCCGTTCAAGGTTGCCAATCGCGGCGACGGCCACTAACCCCGCCTGACTTCGGGAACCGGGCCCAAGGACCCATAAGCCGACTATGAGTCACGAGCTGGTGCGCGCTCGCGCCCCCCTTCGGCTGGGCTTCGGCGGCGGCGGGACCGACGTCTCGCCCTATTGCGACGAGTATGGCGGCGTGGTGCTGAACGCGGCCATCGACCTTTTCGCTCATGTCAGCGTCCAGCGGCGCGACGACAATCAGGTGCGCCTGGTCGCCGCCGATCGCGATCAGTCCTGGCAGGCGCGCGCCAGCGCGCCGCTTCCCACCGATGAGCCGCTGCGCCTGTTGAAGGGCGTCTATAATCGCTTCATGGCCGACTATGCCGGCGGCGTCGCCATCCCGCTGACCATGGTCTCCTACGCCGACTGCCCGCCCGGCTCGGGCCTGGGCTCGTCCTCGGCGCTGGTGGTCGCGATGGTCGAGGCCATGCGCAGGTTCATGGGTCTGGAGATGGACGCGCACGCCATCGCCCGCCTCGCCTTCGACATCGAACGCCGGGAGCTTGGATTGGCGGGCGGCGCGCAGGATCACTACGCTGCCGCGTTCGGCGGCCTGAACATGATGCACTTCATGGCGGACAACCGCGCCTCGGTGGAGCCGGTGCCGTCGGCCGATCACGTCATGAAGGAGCTTGAGGCCTCGCTCGTCCTCTATTTCACCGGCGTCAGTCGCGAGTCCGCGGCGATCATCGATGAACAGCGCGCCAATATGAAGAGCCACTCGACCCGCCCGCTGGAGGGTCTGCACGCCCTGAAGGCCGGCGCGTTCGACATGCGCAACGCGCTGCTGGCCGGCGACGTGCCCGGCTTCGGCGCCCTGCTGGACGCGGGCTGGAGCTCCAAGAAGAAGCTCGCTCACAACATCTCCTCGTCCGACATCGACAAGGTCTACGACGCGGCCAAGGCGTTTGGCGTTATCGGCGGCAAGGTCTCCGGCGCGGGCGGCGGCGGCTTCATGATGTTCCTGGTCGACCCGACGCAGCGCGAAGGCCTGAAGCGGTTGCTCTCGACCTTCGGCGGCACGGCCCAGGCCGCGCGGTTCACCGATGTCGGCGCCGAGTCCTGGATCGTCCGCTAGCCGTCGCCATTCGAGGACGATAGCGCCGTCCGATAACGAGGGTCCCAGCGCCGGCACGGTTTTTCCTTTGGATTACTGGGTCGGCGCCATGCTTGCGCCGCAAAATGCGACCTGTTACCCACCGGCGCGAGCGACTTCGGCGGGACCGCCTTTTTCCGCCTTCAAGCTCTTGGTCGGGAGACTAGATGCAATCCGTACAACACATGGTGCGCACCGGACGGCGCGGGCCCATGCACGAGTTCAGCATGGCGTTCGCCGATCTGCGCGCGTCGACCCAGCGGATAGGACTGGCGTGGTCGCTAGCCTGGCACGATATCGTTTCCCGCTATCGCGGATCGATGCTGGGTCCGTTCTGGATCACCCTGTCAATGGGCCTGATGGTGGCCGGGATCGGGTTCCTCTACGCGAACCTGTTCAAGGTCCCGGTCAACGAGTTCATCCCCTATGTCGCCCTCGGCATCGTGTTCTGGGGCCTGATGTCCAATGTGATCATCGAGGGCTGCGGGACGTTCGTCCAAGCCTCCGGCATCCTGAGCCAGACCTCGCTGCCGATGTTCACCTTCGTGTGGCGCACGATCATGCGCAACGTGATCAATCTGATGCACCACGCCGTGATCATCGTCGGTGTGCTGGTCTATTACGACCACTGGCGCCAAACCAACGTGCCGATGGGCCTGATCGGCCTGTTCCTGCTGATGGTGAACATCTCGTGGGTCAGCCTGGCCGCCGGCATGGCCTCGGCGCGCTTCCGCGACATCCCGCAGATCATCGGCTCGGTCATCCAGTTCGCGATGTTCATGACGCCGGTCTTCTGGCTGCCGGGCGGGCGGCTGCTCGACCATGCGGTCTTGCTGTTTAATCCGTTCTACCACCTGCTGGATGTGGTCCGGGCCCCGCTGCTGGGCCAGAGTGTCAGTGCTACGACCTACATCTTCCTCAGCGTGCTGGCCGTCGTCGGCTGGGCCGCGACCTTCACCACCTTCGCCCTCATTCGTCGCAGGATTGTGCACTACCTATGAAGGGTCCCCAGGTTTCGATCACGGTCACCGACCTGTCCCTGCGCTTCCCCGTCTATGGCGTGGACGCCAAGTCGCTCAAGAAGCACCTGGCGCGCATCACGGTCGGCGGAAAGCTCGGCCGCACCGGCATGGGCGCGACGGAAGTCACCGCGCTTTCGAACATCAACCTCCAGCTCCGGTCGGGCGACCGGCTGGGGCTGATCGGCCACAACGGCTCGGGCAAGACCACGCTGCTGCGCGCGCTGGCCGGCGCCTATGAGCCCGATGAAGGCACCATCGACGTGCACGGCCAGATCGCGGCCATGCTGGACCTGAGCCTGGGCATCGACCCCTCGGCCACCGGCCTCGACAATATCCGGTTGCGCGGCCGCATCGCCGGCCTCACCGCCAAGGAGATCGAGGAGCGGATGGACGAGATCGCCGACTTCACCGGTCTTGGCCCGTTCCTGGCCATGCCGCTGAAGACTTATTCGGCGGGCATGCAGGCGCGTTTGGCGTTCGCGGTGGCCACCGCCGTCCACGCCGACGTCATCCTGATGGACGAGTGGATCGCCGTCGGTGACGCCGACTTCCAGAAGATCGCCCACAAGCGCATCCTGGAGCTGATGGAGCGGGCCGGCATCCTGGTCCTGGCCTCGCACGACCTGGAGCTGATCCGGCTCTACTGCAACAAGGTCATGCGGATCGAGAGCGGGGTCGCATCGCCGATCATGGACGTCAAGAAGCTGGACGAACTGCTCGCCGCCGCCTGACATCGCACGCAGCCAAGTCGGGAGTCGAAACCAAGTCGGGGGCTACAGGGCGCCAGTGGACGTCATCTTCACCATCGTTTCGCGCAACTACGGCGCCCAGGCGGCTTGCCTGATGGAGAGCCTGGGCCGCGTCGAGCCCGGCGTTCGCCGCGTGGTGGTGACCACCGATGGCCCCATCGCCTTCCAGGACCCTAGCATCCGCACGATCGACGCCGCCACGCTGGTCCCCGACTTCGCGGCCATGTGCGCCTATTACGATGCGCTGGAACTGAACACGGCGGTCAAGCCGCACGCCTTCAAGGCGCTGCTCGCCGAGGAGGGCGTCAGCGCCGGCGCCTATCTCGATCCCGACATCTGGGTCTATCGCCCGCTGGACATGGTGCGCGAGGGTCTGGCCCGCGCGCCGCTGGCCTTGACGCCGCACACCACCCGGCCGCTGCTCGGCCAGGCCAATCCCAACGACCACGTGATCCTGACCTCAGGCGCCTACAATCTCGGGTTCATGGCCGCGCGCGCCGAGCCCCAGATTGTGGCGCTGCTGGACTGGTGGGCCGAAAAGCTACGCTTCGACTGCCGGGTCGATTTCGCCAACGGGTTGTTCACCGACCAGAAGTGGATGGACCTGGCCCCCGGCTTCGTCAGCGACCTGGCCCTGCTCCGAAGCCCCAGCCTCAACCTCGCCTACTGGAACCTTGAAGGCCGCAACGTCGCCGGTCCGCAAGGCGGCTGGAGCGTGGACGGCGAGCCGCTGACCTTCTTCCACTTCTCGGGCTTCGATCCGGCGCGCCCTGAACTGCTGTCCAAGCACCAGGACCGTATTCGCGTGCAGCCGGGCTCGCCTCTGGCCGCCCTGATGAAGGACTATGCCGGCGCGCTGCTGCGTAACGGCCACGCCGAGGCATCGGCCATCCCTTACGGCCACAGCAACTTCCCATCGGGCAAGCCGATCGCCAAGGACACCCGCCGCCGGATGCTGGCCGCCGCCAGGGCGGGCGAAGATTTTGGCGGCGGACTGACGCCGGCCGCCGAGGCCTGGGCCGACATCCGCCCGGGCGAGATCATCCGTGAGCCGGTCGCGCCGCCTGATGGCGACTGGCTGGCCAGTTCGGCCGAGCTGATCCGGTGGCTGGTCGCCGACCAGACCGCGCCGGCGATCACCGCCATGCAGTCCGCGCGCCGCGACTTGCGTGACCGCTTCGCCGGCGACGAGGCTGGCCTGAAGGCCTGGCTGCTGGGCCCCGAGTCGCTTGAGGGCCGCTTCTCGGCCCGGCTCGCGCCGCAAGACGCGTTCTCAGATCCCGACCTCGCGCTGCGCGCGGCGCGCCAGATCGGCGAGGAGACGTCCGACGCCAAGCTGCGGCTGGCCGCCTATGGCTTGGCCCACCGCGCCGATTGGCCCAGCCATGTCGCCACCGCCCTGCGTTCCAGCTTCAACGCACCTGTGCGGGAACTGGCGCGCGGTCACCCCTTCCCGCGCCTGTTCCTGTCGATCTGGGAAAGCCGGGGCGACCTGCAGCGGCTGTTCCCGCTGAGCAGCTTCTCCGAGCGCTTCGCTTTCCTGCGCTGGCTGATCGGCGGCGGCCTGGCGGAGTATGGCATCGACGTCGCCGCCCTGCCGCCCAATGTCGACAGCCATCCGGTGTTCGAAATGGCCCGGCTCAGCGTTCGCCGCGTGCCCGGCGTTGAGCTTCGCCAGCCGGCGAGCGGCGCGATCAACACCCTGCTGGTCCTGGAGCGCTGGACGCCGGGGGCCGCCGGCGGCGACGCCCTGGTGTTCGACGCGGCGGCCAGCCGCTTCCGTACGCCGGAGGGCGCGCCCGCCCCGGCCCCGGCCAAGGTCGACAAACTCGTCTATCGCACCGACCGCGGCCTGATCCCCGCCGACGCCATCGCCCTGCTGAGCCAGGGCGTCACCTGGGGGTCCGCCAGCGCATGAGCCTGCTTTCCGCCACACGCGGCGTCTGGCGCCGCCTGACGCCTGAGCCGGTTCGCCGCCTGGCTCAACCGATCTTGGGCCCCGCGCTGGAAGCCTATGTCCGTCGTCAAGCGCGCCGGCCTCACGCGGCCGACGACTTCTCCGGCCCCATCCGAGTGGTCGGTGATTTCGGCGGCTCCTACGGCATCGCCGCGTCGGCCAAGCTGGCCGTCCGCGCCTTCGAGGCGCTCGGCGTCCCGGTCGAGCAGGTGGACGTCTCGGGAGCCCGGCTCGACTGGATCGGCGCCTCCGAGGCCGCCCGCTCGCCAGGCGCCTGGATTTTCCACATCAACGCGCCGGAAATTCTCGCCGCCCTGGCTTTCCTCGGCCCCAAGAACGTCCGCGGACCGCGTTACGGCTATTGGGCGTGGGAGTTGCCGAAGGCTCCGAAATCCTGGCTGAAGGACGCCGCCCTGCTCGACGGGGTCTGGGCGCCCAGCACCTACACCGCCGACGCCCTGCGCGGTGCGGCCGCCCCCGTGCGGGTCGTGCCTCATCCCCTGTTCGCCGAAGACTATCGGGGTGTGACACCGGCCCCGCGCGGACCAGGCTTCCTGGCCGTGACGCTGTTTGACTTCAACTCCTCGGCGGCGCGCAAGAACCCCGAGGGCGTGATCAAGGCCTTCGCCCAGGCCTTCCCGAACGATCCAAGCGCTAGGCTGGTCATCAAGACCCAGCGGGGGGAACTGTTCCCTGACCTCCTGGCCAAGCTGAAGGCCTCCGCGCCGTCCAATGTCACCGTGGTCGACGAGGTCTGGCCCTACGGCGAGGTGAAGTCGTTGATCGCGACCGCCGACGTGCTGATCTCGCTGCACCGGGCTGAAGGCTTTGGCTTGACCATGGCCGAGGCCATGGCCCTCGGCACGCCGGTGGTCGCCACCGGCTGGTCGGGCAACGCCGACTTCATGGACGAGACCTGCGCTCTGCTCGTGCCGTCCAGCCCCATCGCGGTGGACGACCCGCAGGGCATCTATCGCGGGCAGAGCTGGGCCGATCCAGACCTGCTGGCCGCCGCCAAGGCTCTGCAGCGGCTGCGCGCCGAGCCTGACCTGGCGGCGCGGCTGACCGAGGCCGGCCGCAAGCGGGTGGCCGAACGGCTCTCGCCACAGGCCTGGTTCACCACCCTGCCCGACGGCGTGCAGCGGGCGGCGATGGCCGCCACCCGCGCCTCACGCAAGGCTGCTCAAGCCTCCGGGTGAGGCTTGCAGAAGGTGGTGAGCGCCCAGACGCACGCCGTCGTCAGCAGGACCGCCGGGATCAGCGCCATCAGCACATCGCCCGGACCATAGCCCGCCGCCCGTAGCTCGCCGGCGATCAGCGGCCCGCCAATCGAGCCCAGCCGGCCGACAGCAATCGCCGCGCCCGCCCCCGCCGCTCGGATATGCGGCGGGTAGTAGGAAGGGGCGAGGGCGTAGAGCACGTAGAGCCCGCCGACCACGGTCAGCCCGGCCGCCGCCGAGCCCGCCAGAACAGCGGGCATGCCGGTCGCCTGGGCCAGCACATAGAGCGCGACGGCCAAACCCGCATAGACGCTGACCAGCAGCCAGCGATAGCCAAAGCGGTCCGCCGTCCACCCCAGCAGCAAGGCCCCGCCGACGCTGGCGATATTCATCCAGAACGACGCCGACGCGCCCTCGACGGCGGTGAAGCCCTTGGCGACCACCAGGGTCGGCAACCAGTTCAGCAGCAGGTAGGTGACCAACAGATCGAGGGCGAAAATCACCCAGATCAACAGGGTCGCCGTCGCTCGCCCTTCGGCGAACAGGCCGCGTATCACCCGTCGGTCCAGGTCCTCGGTCGGCGCTGGACGGGTTTCCGGCAGGAAGAAGAACACCACAGGCGCCAGCAGGATGGGCAGGGCTCCGCCGATGAGGAAGATCATCCGCCAATCCAGCGACTCCCCGCCAAATTGAGCCAGCAGGGCCACCACCGCCCCGCCGGCAGGCAGGCCGCAGAACATGCTGGTGGTGGTCATCGCCCGGCGATTGGGCGGGCTGATCTCCGTGGCGATGGCGATCAGGTTGGGCATGGCGCCGCCAAAGCCGATCCCGGTCGCCAGGCGCGCCAGGGTCAGGACCTCGAAGTTATGGGCCAGCGCCGTAACGACCGAGAAAATCCCGAACAGCGCCACCGAGACAGTCAGCACAGGCCGGCGGCCGAACCGGTCGGCCAGCCAGCCGCCCGAGAGCGCCCCGACGACGAGGCCGAACATGGCCGCGCTTCCCGCCCAACCAAGTTCGGCCGGCCCCAGGCCAAGCTCAGGCGCCATATGCGGCGCGGCCACGCCAAAGGCCTGGATGTCATAGCCTTCCAGCGCCGCGATCCCGAAACAGATGGCGACGATAAAGCCTGGAGCGAGCCGCCCCCCGATGGCCTTGGCCATGTTTTTGATTCCCCCGAACTAACGGCGGCATCTGAACCGGACCGCCCCATCTGCGCCAGGGTTGATGTTCGGCTTGACGCAAACATCCCACGCGATCAGTCGTGACGTCGGTGTGCAGACGTGGAGGCGACCTTGGACAGTGCGAACTATGACGGCCTAGCCAACTGCGCGCCTGTGCTCGTCGTGGTCGCCGGACAGTCAAACGCGTTGGGCTATACACTCGGCGCCGCCGACCTGCCACCGCATCTGCGCAAGCCGATAGCCAGGGCGCAGATCTGGGATCCCGCCCTTCGCACGTTCGTTCCGCTGCAACCCGGCACGAGCACCGGTTCACCCAACAACCGCGCGAATTGGGGCCCCGAGGCACAGCTCGCCTATCGTTGGAGCCAGGAACACCCCTGCGGCGACCTTCATGTCGTGAAGTACGCGCGAGGCGAAACAGGCTTAGCGGCCGATCTCGACGATCGCGACTGGTCGCCGTCTTCGCACGGAGAGGCCTGGGACAACGCGACATACGAGATCGACGCGGCCAAGGCGGCGCTGAAGGCCAAAGGAGTATCGCTTCGCTTGGAAGCTGTGTTTTGGATGCAGGGCGAGACCGATGCGCAAGACGGCTCGAAAGCGCCAGCCTATCGCCAGAATTTCACCGATCTCGTCATACGCATACGCCAACGCTGGGGCGATGAGGCCACTACGGTCTATGTCGGCCAAATTGATCTGCCGCCCGGAGAGAAGGGCTGGGAAGAGGTGCGAAAAGCCCAGGCCGCCGCAGCAACGTCAATCCCCGGCGTCGACCTTGTCGATACCGATCCATTCGCGCGGCAACCGGCCGATGGCGTGCATTTCACGGGAGCCGGCCAAATCCAGCTTGGCGACAGCTTCTACGAATTGTACCGCGCCCCTTAACCGTCGAGCTTGTCGGGCGTGAAGCTGATCACGCCTTGGCGTTCGAGTTCGGTGAGGATCTGGTCGATCTGGCTGCGCAGCTCCAGCATGCAGCCTGGTGTCAGGATCAGGTAGCCGGTCTTGACCATCTCTTCCTGGCCCGCCTCGTCGGCGGTGTTGGCCGAGAAAGCCAGCCGACAGACGCCTGCCTGGTATCCAAGCCCAGCCATCTTATCCCCGAAGATCATCGGGAGGTCGAATTCAGGCAATCCGGGCGGGCTGGGCATGGCGGCTAGATCGCATGATTCCGTCCGCGCCCTAGATGGATGGGGCCGAATTTCGCTCGAACTCGTAGAACGACGTCACGCCCCTGGCGAGGGCGGCGTTTCCGCGCTTAGATGCAATACCCAAGCGGAGCGCTAGACATGGCCAAGTTCCAAGTGACGACCCTGACGCCCACCATCGGCGCGGTGGTGGAAGGCGTTGATCTGTCGAGGCCGCTGGACGCCGAACAGTTCGAGGACATTCGCCAAGCGCTGCTGAAGCATCAGGTGATCTTCTTCGAAGACCAGCACATCACCCCGGTCCAGCACCGCGACTTCGCCGCCCGGTTCGGGGCCCTGCACACCCACCCGCTCTATCCGGGCGTCCCCGAGGCCCCCGAGCTGTTCATCCTGGACAACCACAAGGACAACCCGACCGATAACGACAGCTGGCACACCGACGTCACCTTTATCCAGACGCCGCCGATGGCCTCGATCCTCTACGCCAAGCTGTTGCCGCCCGCGGGGGGCGACACGATCTGGTCGAACATGCGCGCAGCCTATGAGGCGCTGTCGCCGCCGTTCCGCGAGTTCCTGGCGAGCCTCGACGCTGTCCACGATTTCGCGCGGGGCTTTCCGCAAAGGGGTATTGTGGCGGCCGGCGCAGGCGCCGAGAAACACGCCAAGGCCGTGGCCGATAACCCGCCTGTGCTGCACCCAGTGATCCGCACCCATCCGGAAACCGGGGAAGACGGCCTGTTCGTCAATTTCGGCTTCACCGACCGCATCAAGGGCCTACGCCGCAAGGAAAGCGACGCGATCCTGAACATGCTGTTCGAACACATCCAGAAGCCCGAGTTCCTGGTGCGCTGGCGCTGGAAGGAAAACGCCATCGCCTTCTGGGACAATCGCGTCACCCAGCATTACGCGGTGAACGACTACCTGCCCCATCGCCGGATCATGAACCGTGCGACGGTGCTGGGCGACCGGCCCTATCACCGCTCGCGAATGCCGGAAGGCCTGAAGACCGCGGCCGAATAAACTAGCTCGCGCTCCAGTCCAGCAGGCCGAGCTTGCACATCCAGACGATGGCGAGCGCAACGAGCTGTCGGCGGCCGGGACCGGCCGTTTGAAGCAGGTCCCGCACCGCCAGCGGACCACGCTCGGCCAGCATGGCCACCACCGCCGCCGCTTCCTCATGGCTGGCGCGCCAGCCGCTGGCGAACTGATCGAGATTGAGTTTCCGCGTCGCCTCAAGATCGGCCGGCGTCACGCCTTCACGCAGCCACACGCGGGTCCCGGCGTCCAAAGCCGAGTTGGGGAAGCCAGCGAAGGCGCCGAAAGGTTCGCGCTTCACCGGATCGGACTGGCGCTTGATCGGTGCCGGCGCGGCGGCCCTGCGGATGGCGTCCAGTTCCTTGGTCAGATCCTGCAGGCCGCGCACAACCACCGGCCAATCGAAGGTCTCGGCGATTCTCCTGCGCCCCGCCTCACGCATCCTGGCGCGCAACTCGGGCGAGGCGATCAGGTCCGCGATCCGGGCGGCGGCGTCGCCGACATTGATCGCCGTGTGCTGTGCCACTGCGCCGACATAGGCCTGATAGGCTAGGCCGCCCAGGACATGTCGGTTGATCAGGCCCTGTCCTGCGCCAACCGGCCCGCCAAGCGAGCGGACTAGGAAGCCGTCGACGCCGTCCCTGACGGTGTAGCGATACCCATCCCAATCGCTCACCACCACCGGAATGCCCGCGGCCATGGCTTCCAGCGGGGTGATGCCGAAGGTTTCCTGGATGTTGTCGACCAGAGACAGGAAGATGTCGCCCGCCGCCCACATGCCGCCGACGACGTTGCGGTCGTTGCCGTCCAGGAAGTGCGTGACCACCGAAGGGGCGTAGGCCTGCGCGGCTTCGCGGTACCATGCCCGGTCACGCTCGTCGGAGGGGAACCAGCCCACCATGGCGAAGTGGACCTTAGCGCCCGTGGCGCGGGCGGCTTCCTCAGCAGCCCGGAACATGGGCTGGGGGAACGCCTTCTCGAAAAAGGAAAGCCGCCCGACCCAAAGGACGATGATATCTTCGGGCGCCGCGCCGAGTTCAGCGCGCATGGCGGCCCGCGCGTCTGGTCGGTCGGCGAGGTCGGCGAACGCCTTGCCGTCAACACCCAACGGAAGCAGCGGCAAGTGCGGCTTGACCCGTGTCTGGCCGCCATAACGATCGGCGAGGTAGTCGGTCCAATCGTCGAACATGGTCTCCAGCGCGTCCTGCACGGTCGGGGAGGTGCAGATCAGCGCGTCCCAGGGCTGGACAGGGGCGATGGCGGCCTTGGCGATGGTCTCGCGCATGAATGGCGGGGCGAGCGTATGGACCATGCCCAGCATGCTGTACGCATGCTCCAGACCCGCGTTGCGCCGATACCAGGCCATGTCCGCCAAGTCCGGATGGCCGCGGACCAGCGCGCCGCCAGCCGCAGCAGGCCGCTGGTCGAGCAGGTTGGCGACCTCTACACGCGGACGCGCCGGTTCCTGGCCCAACAGCCCGCTGACCAAGGCTTGGGCCGACACGTTGCCGCCGACCATGAAGTCGATCTGTTCATAGTCGCCATGCCGCAGCACGGCCCGAAACAGCTCCACATTCGCCACGTCCTTGCCAAACGGATTGGCCTTGGGCTGCACGCCAGCGGACGGATGATAGAGCGCGATGCGGTTCGACACTGATTTTTCCCGATCGAGGAGACGGAGCAGTCGGCCTTAGCCCAATTTGAACCCAAAGCGCGCAAGATAGGGGAAGTCCGATACGTGGGTGGGACGCGGCCCGCCAGCCTCGGCGCGCTTCATTTCCCACGCCGGCTGCGCGGCCTCCTTGGGCACGGCCAGAATGTTCACGTCGCCGCGCAGCTTGGCCGGCGGCGCGCCCCGCGCCGGGTGTGGCGTGACGAAGGGCGCGAAGAACCAGTAGACGAGATAGCCGGCGTCAAGAAACGTCTGCAGGACGCCCCGTGTCGCGGCCGAGTCTTCGCCGCTCTCGACCAGCCAGGTCGGGCGGATTTCCGTCAGCGTCCTCGTCGCCCCCTGGAGGACGGAGCCTTCGTAGCCCTCGACGTCGATCTTCACCACGCGGGTGTCGTCAGGCGCGATCCGGTCGATGGTCGTCATGCGGACGACCTCCTCCGGATACTTGCCCGCCATATGGAAGCCTGAGGTGCCGAGATTGCCGACTTCGCCAACCGGCATCATCGGAAAGCGCGCCAGGCGATCGGCTTCTCCCACAGCCGCGTGAACCACGGACACGTTGAAGAGGCTATTGTTCAGGGTGTTGGCCGCCAACACATTGGCGAAGCCGCGATTGGCCTCAAACGCGATCACCAGCCTCGCCGCCGAGGCCGCCGGCAAGGCGATCGAACCGATATTCGCCCCAACGTCGATGAGCACGCCGCCCGCCAGCAGCTCCTTGATCAGATCGACCTCGACCCGAGCGAACTCACCGTTCTCCCGAAGAGCCAGCCCAACGCCGCTGTCGTGCGCCGGGACGAGTAGCTTCAAGCCATAGGCGCTGGTCGTTTCAAGCACGATCGATCCCCGTCCGCCGAAAGCCATCGTCTCGCACAGGAAAGCCCCGTCGCCAATCCGACAGGATTTGAATCCTAGGGCGCCGTTAGATGCTCTTGCGGAAGGTCACGACCAGTACGTCGCGATAGGCCGGCTTGCTCGGATCGACCGGCTCGATGGCGGTTACGCCGTGGAACACCCGGTTGTCGTCGATGAAGACCGCGTCCAGGGGCTGCGTCAGAGTGAAGGCCCCCAGGGACTTCCCGGCCGGATCGAAGATGCTAGTGACTCCCGCCGCCACGTTCTCGCGTGCGACCAGCATGACGATCACCCAGTCGACGCCGTCACGGTGGACTCCCTCCGGGGTCGGTTGGGCGTCTTCGCCGGCCCGCGCTTCGATGCGGAACTGGTGAAACTCAGCGCGCCAAGGCAAGCCGGGGTCGGGCGAGAGGCCGCCGAAGACGCCCAGCGCCAACTCCATGATCTGACGGGTCAGGCCATGATCGGCGATGAGGCCCGTCACCGGCTCGAACCAGCGCTCCACCCCGCCGTTCAGGCGATTGTAGTCGAGGCTTTGAAAGTGCGGCTGGTGCGGCAGACGCGCCAGGGCGCCAGGGGCGACCTCGAACGCGGCGAAGCGCCGACGGCGATAGCGGCCGCCGTCGGCCATGTAGGCGTCCTGCGCAAGGTCGTTCCAGGTCGCCGCATAGGACGGCCAATCGGCAAGCGCCTCGGCGCCCACCAGTCCGCTCATCTCGGCGGCGGACACCCGGGCGAAACCATCGCGCCCCACGCAGTCTTTCAAGTCGTCGATCTCAGCATCCCCCGCCGCATGGCTCATGCAGCCGAAATTGGGGATTTCACGGCCGGGCGCAATGGCCAGGCGAATTGATCTAGCGGGCGGCTGGCTTACGCGTGGCGGCGTTCGCCGGCTCGGCGGGTTCGGCGCGCGACTTCCGGCCCGAGAGGGTCTGGAAGAGATCGGGCCCGAAAGCCAGCAGGATGACCAGCCAGATGACGAGCGCCCAGGCGACGACGATAATCATGCAACAAAATCCTACGCACCGAGCACTCGCCGGAGACTCGCCACCGCGCCGTTTGGCGTCGGGGGGCTGGGTTGGCGGCGAGTCTCCTGGCGCCCCACCGGGGTTTGGAGGCCACGATCAAACCGTAGCCGATTACTGATCCGGCGTGGTCTGGAGGTCCTCCAGCCAAGCCGAACTTTATCTCAACTTGCGTGAATTCTGGGAGCAGCCGCCCTTACAGCGCAAGTAAACGAATGCAACTTTACAGTATAATACAATCGGCCGCCGCCGGAGGCGCCGCCGGCCTTAAGCGACAGGCCGGTCGGCGCGCTCGAAGAGCCGCCCCGACCGCGAGGTCACGCCCCTAGCAGGCGCTGCATGCGCTCCGTCCGGGCCAGTGAAAAGCACAGCCCTTCGATCGCTAGAGCCGTCTCCTCGACCTCTTCGAGATGAATCGTCGAATTGCGGCGTTGGCAGGCGCCGGTCAGGAAGGCGAGCGCGGCCAGGAAATCGGACCAGATCGCCCGCGCGTCTTGTCGCTGGCTCATCGCCGCCCCGGTCGCCGACCGCGCCACGAGGAAGGCGTCTCCTCCGCCGGTGCTCAGCATCAAGGTTCCAAGTCGCCGCATCGCGATCGCTGACGCCGCCACTTTGCGCTCTACGAAACCGCCGTTATCTCCAAGGCTGGCAAGGAAATCGGCCTGACCATCCTCCCCGGCGGTCCCGATCAGGAGCAGGCCCGTCAGTTGGTCGAGAGCCTGGCGCAGGCGGTCCAGCCGGACGGCAACGTTGTCGTCGGCGCCCATGGCGGGCCGGCCCGCAGGCTCCGCGTCGAACTTGGTCACCACCAGCCGCGGCCGCGTCGCCTCGCTCGCCGCCCAGGTCATTCCGCCCGCCACCATGGCGAAACCGGCGCCCGCTGGAACGTGACCGGCTTGACGGCGCCGAACCGATGAATGAGCGGCCAAGATGGCCAATAGGCCCGCCGCGCCCAGCGTCGCCACGCCTGGAAGGATCGCGTACATCAAGCTGCGCCCCCGCAAAAACACTCAGCGGCGACACACCCCGAGGACACTCCAGCGGCGCACAATGCAACCAGAGCGCTCCCAAACCAGGACCGGATGAGCTCCGGGCCGAGCCGAAGCGTATCGACCACCGAGGTCCAAGCGCATCAAAATCTCAGGAAAATCACGCCACAAACTGTAAAGTTTGCATTTGTTTACACCCACCGGCGACGTTTTGACCGATTGGATATTTTCCTAGCGCCAACAACATCTAAGATGTTCCAGCACATCGAGAATTGAACCTTTTGGTCATGAGAATCGCAACACTCGACGACGACGACGCCCAGACGCAGGCGATCTCCCGTCTGCTGACGGACGAGGGGCATGTCTGCTGGTCGTTCCGCGCAGCGCGCGCGTTGATCAGCGCGTTGCGCCAGGAAACCTTCGACCTGCTCGTGCTCGACTGGAACTTGCCGGATCTGACCGGCGTCGAGGTCATCGACTGGGTACGCCAGAACCTGGAGCCGCCGCCGCCCATGCTGTTGCTGACCGCCCGGTCGGCCGAGGAGGACGTGGTCGCCGGCCTGGACGCCGGCGCCGACGACTACATCGTCAAACCCGTCCAGCCGCCGGTGCTGGTGGCGCGCGTCAACGCCCTGCTGCGCCGGACCTACCCCGCCCAAGGGGCCGGCCCCATCGAGCAGTTCGCCGACTTTAGCTTCAACGTCCCGGCCAAGACGGTCACGATCAACGACGAAGTCGTGACCCTGACCGCCAAGGAGTTCACCCTGGCGTTGCTGCTGTTCCGCAACACTCACCGAGCGCTTTCGCGGAGCCATATTCTTGAAGCGGTCTGGGGCCGAAACCCCGACCTGCCGACCCGCACGCTCGACATGCACGTCTCACGGGTTCGTACCAAGCTGCGCCTGCGGCCGGAAAACGGGTTCCGCCTGGCTCCGGTCTACAGCTACGGCTATCGCCTGGAGCGCCTGGTCGACGAGGCGGAGGAATACGCGGTCTCATGAGCAAGTTGAGCCGGCTCGCCGCCGTGGCGAGCTTCGGCGTGGCCGCCATGGTCACGCCTGCGACTGTCTGGGCCGCGCCCAAGCCTAAGTCGAAACCCAAGATCGAGACCGTCGTCTATGTCGTGCGCCGCGGCGACACGCTCTACGATCTGGCCTCTAACTACATGCTGCGCACCAGCGACTACGCCGTCGTCCAGCGCCGCAACCGCATCGCAAATCCTCGCCGCTTGCCGATCGGGGCCAAGCTCGAGATCCCCGTCGCCCTGCTGCGCACCACCCCCACCGAGGCGCGCGTGGCCAGCTATCGCGGCGAGGCCAGCGCCACCGTGCAGGGACGCACAATCGCGGTCACGCGCGGCATGATGCTGCCCGAGGGCAGCATCGTCACCACCGGCCCCAACGCCTCGGTACGCCTCGCCCTGAACGACGGTTCGCAAGTGGCGCTGCCCTCGCAAAGCCGCATCCGCATCGACGTCTTGCGTCACACGCCGCTGACGGACTCGGTCGAACGGACATTCTCATTGGAAGCCGGACGCAGCGAGGCGACGGTCAAGCCGATGACCAAGCCGCGCGACGGCTTCACCATCCGCACGCCGCTGTCGGTCACCGCCGTGCGCGGCACGGTGTTCCGGGTGATCTACGACGCTCAGGCTGAAAGGGCCTGGACCGAGGTCGTCGACGGGACGGTGAACGTCGCCTCGGCCGTCGTCGACCACTCCGCTTCCGTGACGCCGGAGGCCTTTGGGGTGAAGGCCTCGCACCAGGGCGTGACCGCGCCGGCGCCGCTCCTGCCGCCGACCACGGTCGCCGCGCCCGGCCGCGTGCAGGACGAGCCAGAGGTGGCGTTCGACCTGACCCCCGTGCCCGGCGCGGCGAAGTATCGCGCCCGACTGGGCGCCGACGCCGGCCTGCTGGACATCCTTGACGAGGTCACAGTCGACCAGCCGCGCGTCAGTTTCAAGGACGTCGGGAACGGCGCCATGTTCGTCCAGGTCACGGCATTGGACGTCGATGGTCTGGAGGGCATGCCCAACACCTACGGCTTTTCGCGTTTCCGGCACGGATTGAAACTCAGCGCACCGACCGCCTCTGGGAAGCACTGGCTCTTCCAGTGGGAGCCCGAGGGCGAGGGCCCGCACGCCTATCGCTTCCAACTCTCCGACAAGCCTGACGGCGTTCCACTGATGGATCAGGCCGGGCTCTCCGAGGGCCGGATGACCGTCACCGACCTGCCCGACGGGGCCTATTACTGGCGGGTGCAGTCGGTCGTGGTCCGCGACGGCCAGCGCTATGAGAAATGGTCGCCCGCACAGCAGTTCAGGATCGGCGGCTGACCCCCACAAACGCCCATCGCACCAGACGCCCTGGCCGCGGCCCCTCCAGGCGTCGCGTGTTCATCGAATGGGCGCTGACCGCGGTGCTCGCCGCGTCGGTCGTCGGCTACATGGTGGTGAACGAAACCCTCGATCGCGCCGACACAGCGATCTACGACGCCCTGATGCAGCTGGGCCAGCGCGCGCCGCTGGACGACATCGTCATTATCGCGGTCGACAATCCCAGCCTGCAGGAACTGGGACGTTGGCCCTGGCCGCGAACCCGGCACGCCGATCTGCTGAACACCCTCGCCCAGGCCAAGCCCAAGGCCATCGCCTACGACGTCCTGTTCGTGGAACCAGACGCCGATCCCAAGGCCGATATCGCCTTGGCCGCGGCGATGCGGGCCGCCGGTCCGGTGTTCCTGCCGTTGCTGATCGAGGTCCCCGGCCCGAACGGCGCCGCAGCCGAGGCGTTGGAGCCCGTCGGCCCGTTGAGAGCGGCGGCGGCGGGGATCGGCCAGGTCAATCTGCACTTCGATCGCGACGGCGTGGCGCGCAGCATCTTCATGGGAGAAAGCGGCGGCGACCGCAGCTGGCTGCACCTGATGGAGTTGATGCGGCGCCAGGCGCTCGGCCTCGACATCCCGGCGCCCGCCACAGATTTTTCCAGCAAGGCGAGCTCGGCGCTGGCGTCCCTGACTCGGGACGAGCGCATGCTGATCCCCTTCGCCGGCCCGCCCGGACACTTCCGGACGGTCTCCTTCGCCGATGTTGTGCGCGGCGAGGTGCCGCCCGAACTGTTCGAGGGCCGACTGGTGCTGATCGGCGCCACCGGCGAAGGCCTTGGCGACCGCTATCCGACGCCGCTGACCAGCGAAACCGAGGTGATGTCCGGCGTCGAACTCCAGGCCAATATCCTGGACGCCCTGCTAACCGGCCGAGCCATCCATCCCGCCTCGATCGGCTGGGTGCTCGCGTTGTCGCTGGCGCCGCTTGCGGTGCTGATGGCGGGGTTGCTGCGGTTAAGGCCCCGCGCCAACATGGTGCTCGGCCTCGCCCTCATCGCCGCGACCCTGGCGACCAGTGCGGTGCTGTTGCTGGTCATGCGGATCTGGGCGCCGCCGGCCGCGGCCATCGCCGGCCTGGCGCTGGTCTATCCGATCTGGAGCTGGCGGCGGCTGGAAGCGGCCAGCGCCTATATGGTCGACGAGCTGGACGCCCTGGCCCAGGAACCCAGCATCCTGCCGCAATCCTCGCCGGCGCTGTCGCTCGCCGCCGACGACGTCATCGGCCGCCAGGTTGCGCTGATGCATCAAGCGGTGCGCAATCTGCGCGACCTGCGCCGCTTCATGTCCGACTCCCTGGACGGCCTGCCAGACGCGACACTGGTCGCTGACGCGGACGGCCACGTCCTGATCGCCAACACCGCCGCCCAAGACCTGTTCAACCGCCTGGGCGCGCCGGAGCCGGTTGGCCGAGCGATGCTGCAAGTCATCGGGCTGTTCCACGTCCCGACCGCCGACGAAGGCGGCGTGGAGGGCGAAGTCGACGCCCCCGATGGTTCGACCTACCACCTGCGCTTCAGCGCCTTCGCCGACTCCACCGGGGCGTTCACCGGCTGGATCGCGCGGTTCAGCGACATCACCGCCATAAAGACCGCCGCTCGCCAGCGCGAACAGGTCCTGGAACTGCTGTCGCATGACATGCGCTCGCCCCAGGCCTCCATCCTCGCCCTGCTGGCCGAGGACCAGGGGCAGGGTATCTCCCAAGCCACGGTTCAGCGCGTCGAGGCCTATGCGCGGCGCACCCTGGCCTTGGCCGATAATTTCGTGAACCTCGCCCGGGCAGAGAGCGAGCGCTACACCCTGGAGACCGTCAACCTCTCCGACATTCTGCTCGACGCCATCGACGACCTTTGGCCGCAGTCGCGCTCACGCTCGATCGAGGTTCTGGCCGAGGGCTGCGAGGAGGAGCATCTGGTGCTGGCCGACCGCACCTTGCTGACCCGCGCCCTGATCAACCTGATCGACAACGCCCTGAAATACAGCGAGCCGCGGACCAAGGTCGAATGTCGGGTCGTCAGCCTGGGCGAAGGGACCGACGCGAAGGTGGTCTGCACCATCCAGGATCAAGGGCGCGGCATGTCGCCCGAGAGTCTCGCCCACCTGTTCGAGCGCTTCCAGCGCTCGACGCCGGCCGGCGGGCGACAGGTCAGCGGCGTGGGTCTTGGCCTGACCTTCGTGCAGACGGTGATCCTGCGGCACGACGGCCAGATCACCTGCGACAGCACCCTGGGCGAGGGCACGCGCTTCACCGTCGCCCTACCCCTCGCAGACCAGGACGAAGCCTCGGCGCACGAGCACTTCTAGGCAGATCAGGTTATGGGCGGACGGGCTGCGGCCTGCGCCAGTTCGTCGAACTTCGCCGCTGCTTGAGCGGCCGTCTTGGCCATGTCCGTGCGCCCCGTCGCTGTTGCGCGGAAGGTCTCCACGCCGGACTTGGACTCCACGAACCGGATCGTCACCTCCCCGAGAGTAGGCTGGCGCAAGCGCCACCACGGCGTCTTGACCGGAGCCACCGTCCAATCGGGCTTGTCGGCCTCGGCCAGCTTCTCATAGGCGCCGACCTTGGCGGGCCGAGCGCTAAAAAGAACCTCGACGACATAGTCCGGCGAACGCTCGACTTGCCTGTAGCCCTCGGCGGCGAGTTGCCGCCCGACGGCGGTCTCGATCTCCGTGCGCTCCGGCTGAGGGTCGCCGCCGGCGAACGAATAGGTCCTCGCGCCCGGCTCAAGCGCACCCTGGTAGGCGACCTCAGGTCCCCGCGGACTCGCACAGGCCGCCAGAGACAAAGCCAATCCCAACGCAAGCAACTTCACGACAAACCCTTCCGTCCGCGCAATTCGAACTCCCCAAGAGGCAATAGCGAGCCCTCAGCAGTCCGAACTAGCGCCACCTTAACAAAATCGGCGAAAACCGACCTGCGCCTTAACGTCCTGCGGCATAACTATCCCAGCTTCGCTATAGACGCAGAAATGACCCGTGCGTTCCCCGCACGGCCAATTCAGTAGCGGAGATCGGCGTGCGTCATCTGACCTTGACCCTGTTCATCGGCAGCCTGGTCGCCGCTTCGCCGGCGGCAGCCGACGAAATGGGCCGTCTCAAGCAACAGGCCGCCAAGATCAGCATCGCCCGCGACACCTGGGGGATCGCCCACATCCACGGCAAGACCGACGCCGACGCGGTGTTCGGGATGGCCTACGCCCAGGCCGAGGACGACTTCAACCGCGTCGAGACCAACTACATCAACGCCCTCGGTCGCTTGGCCGAAACCGAAGGCGAGTCGGCGATCTACCGCGACCTGCGGATGAAGCTGTTCATCGATCCGGTGGACCTGAAGGCCAAGTACGCCGCCAGCCCGGCCTGGCTGAAGAGCCTGATGAACGCCTGGTCCGACGGCCTGAACTTCTACCTCGCCAGCCACCCGGAGGTGAAACCGCGGGTCATCACCAAGTTCGAGCCCTGGATGGCCCTCAGCTTCAGCGAAGGCAGCATCGGCGGCGACATCGAGAAAATCTCGATCCCCGAGTTGGAAGCCTTCTATGGCGCGACGCAGACCGCGATGATCGACCCGGACGCCGACGTCCGGTTCAAGGAGCCGACCGGCTCCAACGGCTTCGCCATCGCGCCGTCCAACACCAAGGACGGCCACGCCCTGCTGCTGATCAACCCGCACACCTCGTTCTTCTTCCGCTCCGAACTACAGGCGACCAGCGACGAGGGGCTTAACGCCTACGGCGCGGTCACCTGGGGCCAGTTCTTCATCTACCAAGGGTTCAACGAGCACGCCGGGTGGATGCACACCTCCAGTGGCGTCGATGTGGTCGATGAATTCGCAGAGACCATCGTCGAGAAGGACGGCAAACTCTTCTACCGCTACGGGACCGAGGAGCGCCCGGTCGTCGCCTCCACCATCGCCGTGCCGTATCGCGCCGCGAGCGGCGAGATGGCGAGCAAGAGCTTCACCGTCTATCGCACCCATCACGGACCGATCGTGCGCAAGGCCGACGGCAAGTGGATCGCCGTGACTCTGATGCAAAAGCCGGTCGAGGCGCTGAGCCAATCGTTCCTGCGCACCAAGACCAAGGACTACGCCTCGTTCCTGAAGGTCGCCGAGCTCCGCGCCAACTCCTCGAACAACACCATCTTCGCCGACACCAAGGGCCAGATCGCCTACATGCACCCGCAGTTCATTCCGCGGCGCGACGACCGGTTCGACTACACCAAGCCGGTGGACGGCTCGAACCCGGCGACGGACTGGCAGGGCCTGCACGCCCTGAACGAAGCGCCGTACTTGCTGACCCCCGCCAACGGATGGATCTTCAACACCAACGACTGGCCTTATTCGGCGGCCGGCGAGAACAGCCCCAAGCGACAAGACTATCCGCGCTACATGGACTCAGCCGGCCCCAATCCGCGCGGCGTCCACGCGACCCTGGTGCTGAAGGACCGCAAGGACTTCACCCTGCCCGGCCTGGTGAGCGCCGCCTACGATCCCTACCTGCCGGCCTTCGCCCAGTTGCTGCCGACCCTGACCAGCGCCTACGACGCCCTGCCCGCCGCCGACCCGCGCCGCGCCAAGCTGGCGGGGCCCATCGAGGCGCTGCGGGGCTGGGACTACAAGTGGTCGGAGACCTCGGTCCCCACCTCGCTGGCGGTGTTCTGGGGCGAGGCCCTGTGGGCCGACGCCGGGCCGAAGGCCAAGCAGGCCGGCGTCTCGGTCTACGACTACATGACCGCGACCTCGAGCCCCGACCAGAAGCTGTCCGCGCTCGCCGAGGCCGCTGATCGGCTCACCGCCGACTTCGGCGACTGGCGCACGCCGTGGGGCCAGATCAACCGCTACCAGCGGATCAATGGCGACATCGTGCAGAAGTTCGACGACGCCAAGCCGAGCCTGCCGGTGGCGTTCACCTCGGCACAATGGGGCTCGCTCGCCTCGTTCGGCGCCAAGCGCTACGAGGGCACGAAGCGCTACTACGGAACCAGCGGCAACAGCTTCGTCGCCGCCGTCGAGTTCGGTCCGAGGATCAAGGCCGTGGCCGTTTCGGCCGGGGGCGAGAGCGGCGATCCGGCTTCGCCGCACTTCGCCGATCAGGCTCTGCTCTACACGCAAGGGCGACTGCGCGAGGTCTTCTTCTATCCCGAGGACGTGGCCCGCCACACCCAGCGGACGTATCGCCCCGGCCAGTGAGGCCGGGGCTCTTAGACGTCTCTAGATCCGCTCGACGATGATCGCCGGCGCCATGCCGCCGGCGGCGCACATGGTGACCAGGCCGCGCTTCAGGTCGCGGCGTTCCAGTTCGTCGAGGATAGTGCCGATCAGGATCGAGCCGGTGGCGCCGATCGGGTGGCCCAGCGCCATGGCGCCGCCGTTCACATTGACCTTGTCGCGGTCGAGCTTCAGGTCGCGGATGAACTTCTCGGCCACCACCGCGAAGGCTTCGTTGATCTCGAACAGGTCGATGTCGTCGACGGTCAAGCCGGCCTTGGCCAAGACCTTCTGGGCGGCCGGGACCGGGGCGTTCAGCATCAGGGTGGGGCTGTCGCCCATATTGGCCATGGCCACGACGCGGCCCCGGGCCTTCAGGCCGTTCTTGGCGGCATAGGCCGGCGAGGCCAGCAGGATGGCGGCCGCGCCGTCGACCACGCCCGATGAGTTACCCGCATGGTGCATGTGGGTGATCTTCAGGTCCGGATAGACCTGACGGATCAGGTCGCCATAGGTCGTGCCCTTGTCATCGACCGGCACGTTGGCCAGCATCTCGAACGCCGGCTTCAGGCCCGACAGGCCCTCCATGGTCGTCTGCGGACGCGGGAACTCCTCACGGTCGAGGGCCAGGCTGCCGTCCTCGCGATAGACCGGGATCAGCGACTTGTCGAAGTGACCACCCTTGATCGCGGCGTCGGCGCGCTGCTGGCTCAGCAGGGCCAGTTCGTCGAGCGCCCGGCGGTCGATGCCTTCCATGGTGGCGATGGCGTCGGCGCAGACGCCTTGCTGGGTCTGCGGGTGGCGCGCACGCAGGCGCAGGTTGCCGCTGTCCATCATCGGCGGGGTCGAGGGATCGCCGGTGGACGAGGTGTAGGACATCATCTCGGTGCCGCCGGCGATCACCAGGTCTTCCATGCCCGACATGATCTGGGCCGCGGCCAAATTCACCGTGGTGATGCCCGAGCCGCAGAAGCGGTCCAGGGTCATGCCGCTGGCCTTGGTGTCATAGCCGGCGTCGAGCGCCGCCATCCGGCCGAGGTCCCCGCCCTGCTTGCCGCGCTGGCTGGAGGTGCCCCAGATGATGTCGTCGACTTCGGCGGTGTTGAGGTTGTTCCGCTCGGCCAGCGCCTTCAGGACCGCCGCGCCAAGATGCTGGGGGTGGAAGTCGGCGAGCGCGCCTTTGCCGACCTTGCCAATGCCGCGCGGGGTGCGGCAGGCGTCGATGATGAGAGCTTCGGGCATGATCTCTTCCTTGTTCTGCAATGATCCGTGGCCCGGCCAGGAAGCGCTCCACAGCGCCGCGCCGGACCGTTCGGCGCCACACTCAGCTACCCGCCGTAGCGGCAGTCCAGCGTAAATCGCGAGCGTGAGATTCCGCGAGATCGGGATGGAACCGAAGGCGCCGGATGCTCGTTAAGGCTTCAGATCGACGGCGAAAGCCCCAGATCCGATCCGCAGGAAACTAGAAATAGCCTCCTCGGACCAGGAAGCCCGACGCGATCCCCTCCGGGAGTGAACGCCGGGCTTCGCTGCGTCTGGAGCCTCACATTTCGCCCGCGCCCCTCCGCAAAATGTCCAGCTTGTCCGGCGTCCGGGAACCGACCTCGCCGGGTCAAGTTGATTGGTATGGACAAGTTTCGAAACGCCCGAGGAGGTGCGCCATGAAAGCTAGAGGATTTCTCGCCCTTGCCACGGCAGGCATGCTGGTCACGGCCTGCGGCACGACCGTGACCGAACGCGCCGCCACCGGCGGCTTGGCCGGCGCCGCCGTTGGCGCGGCCGTGGACAGTTCGGTGGCCGGAGCGCTGATCGGCGGCGCGGCCGGCGCCACCCTCGGCGCGGTGACGACCAAAAAGCGCACCGACAACGTCAATCGTCGCCAGTACTATGACGAGCGCGCGGGTCGTTATTACTACTACGACTCCTCGAACGGCCGGTACTATTGGGAAGACGGCTCCCGGCGCTAGCCGGGGCGCCTGACCGTTCCGGTCAGCGGCCAGCCATCGCCGCCTTCAGGGTCTTGGTGTCCTGGTCCGACCAGTTCGGCGGATCAGTGACGGCCACCCAGGAGTCGGCGTAGTTGGCGGCCGAGAACACGTGCCCCCGCCCGGGCGGCACGGTCCCCGACACCATGATATCGACCCCGAGCTGCAGGGCCGTCACGATCGGAATCCAGCGGAAAGCCGGCGACACGTCAGGCCCGCGCGGCGCGTCCATCCAGTCGGGCTGCCGATAGAAGATGCTCGGTTCGAAGAAGGTGATCGGATCGCTCGCATACTGCAGCATCACGATCCGCATCGGGCCCCAGGTTGCGCCCGGTATGTTGAGATGGTTGTCCTGATTGGTGAAGCGCACGGTCGAGCTGTCGCCCGAAACCGGCAGCCAGGCGGGCGAGCCCGGTCGGCGTCCGGCGGTCATGGTCCGCCACATGTTGCTCTGGAACGGCGTGCCGCTCCAGACCGCGCCGTCGAACGGATCGCCTATGACCCGGAACAGGTCGGCCGAACGCTGCGAATTCAGGGCGCCCAGGCTTAGGCCATGCAGATAGAGCTTCGGCCGCCCCTCGCGCGGCAGGGTCCGCCAATAGCCGTAGACCTCGTCGAACAGGGCCAGCGCAGTTTCCGAGCCGTTGTCCGGCTCGATCCATAGCGAGAGCCAGCTTGAGAGGTAGGAGTACTGGACCGCGACGCTCGCGGTGTCGCCGCGATGGATGTACTCGACTGTGTCGCTGCCGGCCGGATCGACCCAGCCGGTGCCCGTCGGAATGATGATCACCAGCACCGAGCGGTTAAAGCCGCCGACACGCTTCAACTCGGCCAGCGCCAGCTTCGCGCGCTCCTGCGGGCTCTCGGCGTTGTTCAGCCCCGCATAGACCCGGATCGGCTCCATGGCCGGGGTCTTGAGCAGAGCGCTGATCGACTCCTTCGAGGGCCCGGCCACCACGAACTCGCGACCACGCCGGCCCATGTCCTGCCAGCGGATCAGCGAGGCGGCGCTGCCGGCCTTGCCCGGATCGACCGGGGCGGCGATGTCGCTCTCTATGCGTGCGTCCAGTTCGCGATAGGAGCGGTCGGCGATATGCAGCGCCGTGCGGAAGATCACCCCGTCCAGCACCGACCAGAACAGTAGCGCCGCCAGCGCCGCGCCCAGCAGATAGGCGACCCGGTCGGGCATCCGCTGCTTGAGCCACCTGGAAATGATCCGGAAGGTGAAGCGCACCAACCGCCCGATGGCCATCAGGAAGCAGAAGGTCAGGAACGCGATCAGCGCCACCTGGAACGGGTTGGCGCTGGTCACCAGCGGCATGTCCAGCGCCTGGCGGACCGAGTTTTGCCAGCCGTTCGCGAGCCACAGGAACGCCACGGCGACAATCAGGCAGACCAGGCCGACGCCCTGTTTCAGCCGCCGAGCCAGGCGGCCGGCCGGCTGGGGCAACTGGACATAGGACCAGGTCCGCTCGGCCAACAGGCCGATCCCATAGCCCACCGCCGACGACAGCCCGGACAGCACGCCCTGCAACGCGAAATGTCGTGGAATGAGGCTGGGCGTCAGCGAAGCGGCGAAGAACAGCGTCGCCAGCAGAAGCCCGGTCAGGGACATCTTCTCGACCCAGACGGTCAGGCGTTCTGACTTAATCGACATCGCGCAAGAGCCCCACGTTCAGAACGCCGTCCCGCGTCGAGCTTAGGCGGGGCCCCATCGGCCCGCAACCCAGACACGCAAATTGGCTGGACTCTCCCGCCTCGCCCGCACGCCTCAGCCGGCGCGGCGAATGTAGCGCCCGAGGCCGTCCGCGGTCTCTTGAAGCTGGAACCCGGCGCCCTCAAACAGGCGGCGGCTCGCCAGGTTCTCATCCTTGATCACGGCCACCAGGTCCCCTGGCGCCCAGGCCATCGCGTCGGCAAGCAATTGGTGACCCAGGCCCCGTCCCCGGCATGCCGGGTTGATGTTGATAGATACCTCGGTCGCGTCGCCGCGGTCGAACCGCACCATGCCGACCTTTTCGCCGTCCACTTCACCGATCAGCAGCGTGATGGCCGCCTCGCCCAGCACCCGGGCGAACCACGCGACATGGGCCTGCTCCTCCACCTCGTCCTGCGTCAGGGACATCGAGCGCGTCAGCGGATCGTTTCGCCAGTTCAGAACGTCGAGGGCGTCGTCCGGCGTGGCTCTTCGAATGATCATGCCTGCAAGGTAGCATCGCGGCCGATCACCGCGCCAAGGAGTTCCCGATGATTGAAGCGTCCTGCCACTGCGGCGCGATCCGCTTTTCGGTCGAGACCGCGCCCGAACAGGTCAACGACTGCAACTGCTCGATATGCCGCCGGTACGGCACGCTGTGGGCCTACTACCAGCCAGCGCAGGTGCGGTTCGACGACGAAAACGGCCCGACCGACGTCTACATGTGGGGCGACCGGAGCCTGGAGTTCCACCGCTGCCGCGCCTGTGGCTGCGTCACTCACTGGTCCCCGGTGGACCGCGCGCGACGGAAAATGGGAATCAACGCCCGGCTGACGCCCCCTGACGTGCTCGCCGCCATTCCCGTCACCCACGGCGACGGCGCCTCTCGATAGACACCCCTAGAAGAACTGGCCGAGGAACGCAGCGGCCTCGTCGGAGACCCCGGCGACCTTGTTCGTCGCCTGCCGATAGAATTTGAAATTGAGCTCCGTCCCAGGCTGACCGTCGCTCCAGTCGGTGAAGCGCTTGAGGTCGCTTCGTCCCAAGGCCTGCCTGGCGCGCGTCAGGCCGCCGATGGAGAGGCTTACCCGCGGCGTCTGCCGCTCGCCGCCGGGCCGCTTGGCGAGCGCTTCGACGGCGGTGACGACGCCGCGTGCGATGAGCCCTTGCCCGCCCTCGTTCTCGCTCGCGAACACAAAGACCGTGTCGCCGACCGCGACATGCTTGCCGCCGTACATGGTCTTCTGCGCCGCGAAGACGAACGTCTCCGCCAGCGGATCACGCACCTCGGCCTTGATCGCGAACGCCATGCTGTTCCCCTCCCGCGCCAAGACAAGATCATGGGACCAAGCACCCGACAGGGCAAAACGTCATGGCCGCAAGCAAGCCTAACCCGACAACCGGCCGTTGACCGGGCTATCGGTTTGCCGCACCACCGACCGATGACCGAATTGACCCGCCTCAAGGGCCCCATGGCCGCGCCCGCAAGCGGCCGAGATCCCCAATCGATGGTGATCCTCCTGCACGGCTACGGCTCGAACGGCGAGGACCTGATGGGCCTGGCGCCCTACTGGCGCGCCAGCTTGCCGGACACCGTCTTCATGGCGCCCAACGCGCCGGAGATCTGTCCCGGCGCGCCCGGCGGCTATCAATGGTGGTCGCTGACCGACCTCGGACGGGAAAGCCGCGCCGCGGGCGTGCGACAGGCCGCGCCCCTGGTTAACGCCTTCATCGACATGCACCGCACCGCCTACGACCTGCCCAACAGCAAGGTGGCGCTGGTGGGGTTCAGCCAGGGAACCATGATGGCTCTCCATGTCGGGCCGCGGCGCCCCGAAGTCCTTGGCGGCATCGTGGGCTATTCGGGGATGCTGGCCGACGCCGAAGCGTTGCAGACAGAGGTAAAGTCCAAGCCGCCCCTGCTTCTGATCCACGGGGACGCCGACCCGATGGTGCCCTTCGCCGCCATGGGCCAGGCGGAAGACGAGTTCAAAGGACTGGGGTTCGAGATCAGCACCCATGCGGCGCGGGGACTCGGCCACAGCATCGACGAAGCCGGGTTGCGATTGGGCGGGGACTTCCTCTCCCGTGTGTTGAACGTCCCTGGCTAAGCCGGCCCCCCGGCGGACGGTCCGAACCATCCAAAGGAAATCGTTCCGAGCGCAGTCCTGACGGCCAGAATCGGACCACAAGCGCCGCTCCGAAAATTGGGAGCTGCGAATGGCGCTGATCGACATGAAGGAGAAGGCTAACGAGAGCGACGCCTACCGCTTTCGCATGCTCGACAACGGCATGCCGACCGTAGTTGCGGTGTCCCGCGCCGCCGCGCAGGTCGCAGGGGGCTTTCACAACAACAGGGCCCACTTCGCCGCCCTCGCCAACGCCAAGCACTCGAAGGGCGAGCTGGAGCCCAACGGAACGGTCTTCATCGACGCATCCGACCTTTAGGTCGCCCTCCGGTGAGGGGAGCTTCGTCCAGGTCTGCAGGCTGACTAGGCGAGACCCCACCGGTTTCCGCCGTGCGAGGTCCACGCCACCGATCCGATCCGCGGCTCCATACGCCGCCGGCGTCATCGGCAAATCATCGGCAGCCCATCGTTTTCACGCCGTATCGCGGGCCTCCGGGCCGCCCCTACAGCTGGAAGTGTCGCAGAGGCGGCGGCTTTCGCAGGGCGGGACGATGACGGTTGAAATCCAAGGGGTCGGACGGCCGGCCGTTTCGCGCGGCGAGCTTTTGCGGGTGCTGGGCCTCGGCTTCGGCATCGCCGTGGTCGTGGGCGGGGTCGTGGGCCAGGGCATCCTGCGGACCCCCGGCATCGTGGCGGGCGCGCTGCACGATCCCGTCTGGATCCTCGCCGCCTGGGCCGCCGTCGGCCTCTTCTCAATGATCGACGCCTTCGCCCTGGTCGAGCTCGGAGCCTCGGTGCCCCGCGCCGGCGGCCCGTACGCCTTCGTCGAGCGGGCGTTCGGCCGCATACCCGGCGCCGTCGTTGGTTGGGGCGACTGGTTCGCCAACCTGTTCGCCGCCGCCTTCATCACAGTGGCGTTCGCCGAGTTTACGCAGCGGCTCGGCATTCTGCCTGGAGTCCCCACCGGCGTCCTGGCCGTCGCCGTCATCGCGATCTGCTGGCTGGTGAACTGGTTGGGAACCAGCGCCAGCGGCCTGTCGCAGAACATCGGCAGCGCGCTGAAGGCGATCGCCCTCCTGGTGATCGTGGGGCTCTGCTTCGCCGCGCCGGGTCCGGCCGTCGCCCCGACCCTCGCCGCCCACCCGGCGCTGACGATCGCCGGCGTCGCCATCGCCTTACGCGCGATCCTGAACACCTATTCCGGATGGAACACCTGCGCCTACTTCTGCGAGGAGGTGCATGCTCCGGAGAAGAACCTGGCGCGGGCCACCTTCAGCGGGATCGCCGTGGTGACCGGGCTCTATGTGCTGGTGAACGCGGGCCTGCTGCACGCGCTCACGGTCGATCAGATCGCCGCCAGCAACCTGCCGGTCGCCGACGCCGTCGAGACCGTTCTCGGCCCACGCGGCGGCATGATCACCACCGCCTTCGCCATGGTCTCGGTCGCGGCGATCGCCAATCTCGTGGTGATGTCCGTGTCCCGGATCGCCTTCGGCATGGCGCGCAGCGGCATCCTGCCGAGTTTCCTGGCGCGCGTGGCGCCGGCGGGGACCCCGCGCGCTGCGCTGCTGGTCAGCGTGGCGATCGCCGCAGCCTTGGCCTCGACCGGCGCCTACATCCCGCTCATGGCCATCGGCGCCACCTTCACCATCCTGGTCAACATTGCGGTGGACCTTACAGCTCTTGGCCTGCGGCGCAGCGAGCCCAATCTCGCGCGCCCCTACCGGATGCCGTTCTTTCCGCTGCCGCCGCTGGCCGGCATCGCCATCAACATGGTGATCTTGATCGCGCTCTTGCACGAGGATCCGGCGAACACCCTGGTTGGGATCGTGACGCCGTTCGTGATCGCGCTCGCCTATCTGGCCATCCACCGCCTGCGGCCAAAGGCGTGAGCTAGGCCAGAACCCCGGTCGCCTTTGCTTCCGGCGCGGTCCCGGATGTCGGCGTCAGGATGCGGTTGAGCGGCCGGATGGCGACCCAGGTGGCGAGCGCGCCGACGAGGGAAATCCCTCCATGCATCAGCCAGAACCCGCCCGGCGACATCACGCCGTAGAAGCCTCCCAACCAGCCGGCCAGGTAGTTGGAGACGAAGCCGGAAAAGAAGAACGCCCCGCCCATCATGGTCGCATTGACCGGTCCAGGCGCGGCGTTGGAGATCAGGGCGAGTGTCGGGGGCCACTGATAGAGGAAGCCGGCCGCGCACAGGGCGAAGCAGGCCACGCCCCAGAGCATGCTGACGTGAGCGCCCTGTCCGGCGAGCAGCGAGGCGGCGGCCAAACAGGCCATGCCCGCCGCGCCCAGGCCGGCGCCGATCGCCATCTTGCCCACGTCCGACGGCTCGGCGGCGCGCCGGGCCTGCGCTTGCCAGATCCGCAGCACGATGGGGGTCAGTCCGACCACGAACGCCCCGTCCAACGCCGCGAACCAGGTGACCGGCATCGTCCAGCCGAACAGGTCGCGGCTCAGCGTCTCGCGCGCCCAAAGGGGGAAGACGTTGAACTCCTGGGCATAGGCGATGCTGAAGAAGGTCCCCAGGATCAGCATCACGAAAAGGGCGCCCAGCACGCGGCCGTCGCCTGGCTGCAGCTTCGGCCGCGCCACCTTGGGATCACGCGCACGCAGAGTGTCAGGCGGCAAGTGACGCCCGCCGGCGAGATAGATGGCCAGGCCGATCAGCATACCCAGCGCCGCGGCGCCGAAACCCCAGGCCCAGCCGTAGACCTCGCCCAACGTGCCGCACACCAGGGGCGCGGCGAAGGCGCCGGTGTTGATGGCGACATTGAACAGGCTGAAGGCGTGGCTGCGCCGCGGATCATCCTTGGGATAGAGCCGCCCCACCTGGGTGGAGATGTTGCCCTTCAGGCAACCGACCCCCAGGACGAGGATCATCAGGGCCAGGACGAATGACGCCTCGAACGCCATGAGCAGGTGGCCGAGCGCCAGCAGGAGCGCCCCGAGCACCACGGTCCGTCGTGGGCCCAGGACCCGATCCCCCAGCATCCCGCCGAACACCGGGGTGAAGTAGACGAACCCCGTGTAGAGGCCGAAAATCTGCGAGGCGAACGCCTGGGTCGAGAGCGGGCCGAACACCGATTCCAGTCCGGCGCGCAGGCCTTCCAGCCCCCAGACGTCCTGCGCCGTCCCCGGCAGCAGCAGGTGATCGACCATGTAGAGCACCAGAAGCGCCTGCATCCCGTAGAACGAGAAGCGCTCCCAGGCCTCGGTGAAGGCGAGATAGGCAAGTCCGCGCGGATGCCGCTCGGCGCTGGTCGGATCGGCGAGTGGGACAGATGCTGCGGTCATGGCGCCCTGGCTTCGATCGGGCTCGAAGCGTGGGGGTGGATGGGGTCGCGAGCTACGGCGTGGATACGATGGCTTGCCGATGATTTGCCGATGGCCGCTGCTCGAAGCGCCACGCGTGCGGGCGCAGCGCGCCACTCGCAGAACGTCGTCATTTGGCGTAGCGTGCTGCATTCGCTATTCGGCGGCCGCGAAGCCGGCCCTCGAAGCGTGCAGGACGGTGCGTGCTGGGACCAGGGCGAGGAAACGATGGCTTGCCGATGAGCTGCCGATGATCGCGGCCGGAGGGGCGGGTCCATCCGGACTGGCGGGAGAGCCGGGCTTCACGCTGGGCGGGCTCGATGTGCGCCCCGCGACCCGCGAGGTCGTGGCTGGCGGGACCGCCGACGTGTTGGAGCCGCGGGTCATGCAGGTGCTCGTGACCTTGGCGCGCCGGCGCGGCCAAGTGGTCTCTCGCAGCGACCTGATCGACGCATGCTGGGACGGCCGGGCGGTTGGCGACGACGCCATCAACCGATGCGTCCAAGCGCTGCGGCGGTTGAGCCAAACTCGAGGCGGCTTCACGATCCTGACGATCGCGCGGGTGGGCTATCGCCTGGATGAGCTGGACGCTGCGAACTTGGAGGCCGTCGACGAGGCGGTCGGGTCAGCGCCGGCCACCGCCAACGAGCGCCGACATGTGACCGTCCTGGTGTGCGGTCTGGCCCGGGAGGCGGGGCTCGATCCTGAGGACTGGTACGACGTCGCCCACGCCTGGCGACTGGCCGCCAGCGAGGTGGCCGGCCGTTTGGGCGCCTATGTCGAGGCCGGGCGCAGCGATCGCCTGATCGCCTACTTCGGCTATCCCGCGGCGCAGGAGGATGCTGCGCTTCGCGCCGTGCGCGCCGGTCTGGCCATTGTGGCGGCGCGGCCGGGCCGCTCGGTCCGGGCGGGGATCCACGCCGGCCTCGTCGTCGTCGCCCGCGATGGCGCGGCGGTCGAGATGTTCGGCGGGGCGTCGGAGATCGCCTTGCGCGCGCAGGACGCAGCGCCTCCGGGGAGCGTGACGATGACCGGCGCGGTCCACGACCTGGTGTCCGATGTCGTGGTCGCCGCGCCGCTGGGTCGCCAGGCGCTTGAAACTGACGCCGCTCCGGTACGCCTATATCGCGCCGTCTCGGCCGGGCGCGCCGAGGGGCGGGGCTTCGCCCCGCGAGAGGCCACGCCGTTCGTCGGCCGCGAGGACGAAGCGCGCCTGCTGGCCGACCGTTGGGCGCGCGTACTGGAGGGCGAGGGCCGCTTCGCCCTGGTCGCCGGTGAACCGGGCATCGGCAAGACTCGTCTGGTCCAGGAGTTCAAGACCGGCCTGCAGAACGGCGAACACCGCGTGATCGAGTGCGGCGGGGCGATGCTGTTCGCCACCACGCCGTTCCATGCGGTCATCCAGCTCGTGCGCCAAGGTCTCGGCTGGAGTGATGCGGACACGCCCGCCGAGCGGCTCACCGGACTGGAGCAGGCTCTGGCCTCGACGGGACTGAATTTGGACGAGGCCGTTCCACTGGTCTGCGACCTGCTGGACCTGCCGATTCCAGCGACCTACGCCGCCCTGACTCTGACGCCGGACGAACGGCGCAGGCGCCTTCTGGCGTCGCTGGCCGCCTGGGTGTTCGCCGCCGCGCGTGACAGGCCGCTGCTGCTGGTGGCCGAGGATCTACACTGGATCGATCCCTCATCGCTGGAGCTGCTGCAGACCCTGGTCGAGCAGGGCGCAACCTCGCGCCTCATGTTGCTGTGCACCGCATGGCCGGAATTTCGCGCGCCATGGCGGGCCCGCTCGCACCATACCGAGCTAAACCTGGCGGGCTTGGCCGCCCGGCCGATGCGGGTGCTGGTGGCGGGCCTGGTGGCCCGGGCCGGGATGGCGGACGATCTCGTGGCCGCCGTCGTCGAGCGCGCCGACGGCGTGCCGCTGTTTGCGGAGGAATTGACCCGGCTGATGCTGGACGGCGAAGGCAATCGCGCGCCGGGCGCCGTCGAGGTCGGCCACATCCCGGCGACGCTGCTGGATTCCCTGACGGCGCGCCTGGACCGGCTGAACCCCGGCAAGGCGGTGGCGCAACTGGGCTCGGTCCTGGGCCGGCGGTTCTCTTATGATTTGCTGAGCGCTGTCGCCCAGCTTCCTGAAGGCGAGCTGCTGGCCGGTGTGTCGCAACTCGCGGACGCCGAGTTGATCTACGTGCGCGGGACGCCGCCGGAGGCGACCTACCAGTTCAAGCACGCCCTGATTCAGGACGCCGCCTACGCCGCACTTCTGAAGGCCCGACGCCGGGAACTTCACGCCCTCGTCGCCGAGACGATCGCCGCGCGGTTCGGCGACCTCTCGGAGGCGCGCCCCGAGGTGCTGGCGCACCACTGGACCGAGGCTGGGGAGGCCGACCGAGCGGTTACAGCTTGGACAAGAGCCGCGGAGACGGCGGACGCACGGCACGCTTTCGGCGAGGCGGAGGAGGACTACCGCCGCGCGATCTCGGTTCTGTTGACCACGCCGGAGACCGCCGCGCGCGATCAGCACGAATTGGATCTGGGGCTCGCGCTCGTCAGGACGACGACGACCACCCAAGGACCTCAATCGGCGGAGACGGCGAGCCTCACCGCGCGCAACCTCGTCCTGGCCGAACGCGGCGGGTTTCTGGGCGCCAACACGGGCAGCCGCGTCCTGGCCTACTCCCACCAGCTGATGGCCGGCCAATGGGGGGAAGTGGCGAAGCAGGCCGACGAGATGGCCGGATTTGCAGCTCGCCTTCCTGCCGATACGGAGACCAAATGGCTGCGCTACGCGCGCGCGATGGCCCCCTTCACCCGGTTCAACAGCGACTACTATCGCGGCGACCTGGCGAACGCTGAGGGGCAGTTTCGGCTTTGGGAGACCTTCCACGACGGCGGCGGCTACGACCAGCGGATCACCTCGACGCTCGGCCTCTGCAATGGCGCGCAACTGGCCTACTGGCTGGGGCGCCCTGACCTCGCCATGGCGCGGAGCTCCAGGGCGCGAGCCTGGGCTGCGCAGACGGACAGCGCCTACGAGGTGACGGTCGCCCAGGCGCTGGACGCTCTGCTGCAGGTGAGTCTTAGGGACGTTGATCGCGCCGAGCCGCTGGCGGCGCAGGCGGTGGAGGCCGCCGTTGAAAAAGGGTTTCCTCAAGCTGCGGGCTGGGCGCGCGCGGCGCTCGGTTGGGCCCGCGCCCAGCATGGCGCGCCGCAGGAAGGCGCCGCGCTGATCCGCCAGGCCATGGACGACCTGATGGCGATCCAGACCCAGGTGTCCATGCCATGGTTCCTGACGCTGCTGGCCGAAGCCCTGGCGGTGGACGGGCAACACGAACGCGCGCTCTCAACCTTCGATGAGGCGCTCACCACCAATCCCGACGAGCGGCTCTATCGACCCTGCACCCTGATCAGCCGAGGTGAAATGCGAGCGCGGATCGGACAAGGCGATCTGGCCGAGGTGGATTTCCGCACCGCGATCGACGAGGCCGGGGACATGGGCGCCGCGGGCTACGATCTGCGCGCCGCCACCGGCTTGGCCAGGGTGCTGTTCGCCCGCGGAGCCAAGGAGGACGCCAGGGCGATCCTTCGCCAGCGACTGGACGCCCCGATCGCAGGTTTCGACAGCGTCGACGTCCGAGCGGCGCGATCCCTGGAAGCCGACCTCTCCCGCTAGCGGACAACGCCCTGCTCGCAGCGATGGCGCTCTAGAGACCGATCTCCACCGCCACCACGATCGCCACCGCAGAGAGCGCCATCAGCTTTAGCATTAGCGGCCAGACGAACCGCGCCCACTGTCCGTAGGACACGCTCGCCAAGCCGAGCACCGCCATCAGGAATGGGTTGGTCGGGATGATCACGTTCGTGAACCCGTCGCCAAACTGGAAGGCGAGCACGGAGACCTGCCGGGAAATGCCCACCAGGTCGCTGACCGGCGCCATGATCGGCATCGTCGCGAAAGCTTGACCGCTACCGGACGGAATGAAGATGTTGAGGAAGCTCTGGATGCCCAACATGCCGACACCCGATGCCGCCGGCGGCAGCGCGGCCAGCGGCTGCGAAGCCAAGTGGACCACGGTGTGCAGCACCTGTCCATCTTCCAGGATCAACCCGATGGCGCGTGCGAAGCCGACCAGCAGCGCCGTTCCTGTCAGTCGTGAAGCGCCGTCGATGAAGGCCTGACAGGCCTCATTGCCGGGGATGCGTCCCACCAGCGCCACCGCCAACCCTAAGCCCAGATACAGACCGCTGAGCTGCGGCAGGCGCCAGTGCCCCAGCACGATCCCCGCCATCTGCGCCGCCACCGTCAGCCCCAGCAGCGCCAGAACCAGCCGCCGACGGCCGGTCATCGGCGGAAAGATGTGGTTCTGGGCCTCTTCCTCCGGCTCCTCCGCCGAGGCGGCCGCGGGCGCGCTGCGCGTGCGCCGCACGTGGCGCAGGATGTGATGGACGCCCATCGCATAGGCCGCGATCAAGACCAGCGCCCGGAACCACAGCCCCGAGCCCAGCGGGACTCCCGCGATCTCTTGGGCCACCACCACCGTAAAGGGGTTGGTGGTGGAGGCGCCGTAGCCCACCCCGTAGCCGACCAACAGGATCCCGGCCGCCGTCATCGCGTCGAGCTTCACCGCCGCGCAAAGCGCAACCACAATGCCGACGAACGCCAGGTACTCGGACGCCATTCCGAAACTGGCCGACAGCAGGGCGAAGATCGCGGTCCCGGCCAGGATCAGCAGGGTCTGGCGGCCCCTCACCCGAACCATCAAGGCGCCGATACCCGCCTCAATGGCCTCGGTCCGCCGCAACACCCCGAACACCCCGCCCATCAGCAGGATGAAGACGATGACGCCCTGCGCCTCACCGAGCCCGCGTGGGATCGCCGTCAATAGCGCCCACGGCGGCAGATAGGTGCGCGCTTCGAGCGGCGCATACGTGCCGGGGACGACGACGCTCCGCCCGGCGGCGATCTCCGTGGTCTGGAAGGCCCCGGCCGGCAACAACCACGTGAGCGCCAACGCCAGGACCATGAAGCCCAGCAGCAGGAGCAAGGTGTGCGGCATTCTGATTTTCATGAGGCCTCGGTGCGATCAGGCGCAAACAGTCAGAGCGCCGCGTGCAGGCGACGCTCTGGTCAGGTGTTTCAGAAGCGGTGGCTGATCGAGGCGTAGTAGTAGCCGCCGTTGCCGCCCTCAGGAGCGACCAGATCGTAGTTGTTGAAACCGTTGAAGCGGTTCTGCGGCAAGGGCCTGTCCGGATAGGTGTCGAACAGGTTGTCGGCCCCAAGCGTAAGCTTGGTCCCGTCGCGCCAACTGTAGGAAACCGCCAGCTTGGTCACCCACTGCGGACTGAACACCTGATCGTTGGCGGGGTTCGCCGTGGTGTTCTTGTACTCGCCGTACCGCACCGCGCTCAGGTTCACGTCGATCGGACCGGTCGTGTAGTTCAGGCTGGCGATCAGCTTGTCCTTGGGAGCCCACTGGGTCAGGTAGCCTTGCGACACGCGCCCGACCAGCACCAGGCCTGAGCCGGCCAGTTCGGGCGGGTTCGGTTTGATCTCGTCGATCTTCACCCGATTGAAGTTCGCGCCCAGGCTGGCGTCGAAGGCGCCGACGCCCTCCCACGTCCAGCTGTAGCGCCCGACGACGTCGACCCCGCGCACGGTCAGGTCGGCTTGGTTGGCGAAGAACCGCACCGCGCTGACGTTTGTCACCCCCAGCGCAGCTAGGCGGGAGGTCAGGGCCGGCCCCGTCAGGTTGTCGACCGGCAGGATCACATCCTGCACCTCGATCTGATAGCCATCGACGCTGAGCGAGAGGTTCGGCAGTGGTCGGAGCACCAAGCCGGCCGAGACGTTGGTCGAGTGCTCGGCGTCCAGGTCCTTGGCCCCCAGCGCGCGGGCGACCGGGTGGGAAACCGGGTAGAAGGCGGAGACACCCAGGTACTGAGCCCCGACCGCTGGCTGGATCCACAGCGAGGTCGTCTGCGATGCGCCGATCTGGCCCATCGACGGCGCGCGAAAGCCGTTGGAGAGACTGGCGCGAACCGCAACCTGGGGCGTGAAATCGTAGCGGCCAGACAGCTTTCCGGTGACGTTGGAACCGAAGTCTGAATAGTCCTCGGCGCGAACCGCAGCGCCCAGTTGCAGTTGTTCGGTGACCTGTTGTTCCAGACCTAGATAGAGGCTGTAGATATCGCGGTCATAGGACCCGGCGTCTGCAGGCTGCAGGCCCGCGAAGTCCGCTGCGCCCGGCGTCGGCCTACGCCCGGCGTTGGGACCATCGAGGATCGGAACCCCGCCGTCGGCATAGGAGGCGCGGTCCCCGGGGTCGATGGAGAACTCTTCGTTGCGGTAGCCAACCCCGGCCGAAAGCGTCAGCGGCGCGGCCGACCAACTGACCGGAATGTCCCGAACATAGTCGAGCTGCAGATTCAGCTGTTCCTGATTGTAGTTGCCCAGGAAGAACTCGGTCGGCGTCGCCAGCCCGTAGGTGGCGTTCTGGCCGTTGTACATGCTCGAGCTCTGGCGACCGTGCCCATACTGGACGCTGGCGTCGAACCGGCCCAGTTCGCCGACGTCGTATCGCAGCCCGCCCGTCACATCGTAATTGCGGAAGACGTAGGCGACCTGGGTCATCTGGCCGTTCGGGAACAGCGCGCGCACGTTGTTGTCGGCCGCCGGCCGGACCATGTATTTGTTGACCGACTTTCGATACGCCGCCGTTCCGAAGCCGTAGGCCACAAGACTGTCCGACAGGGCGTATTCGCCGTTTAGCCCGCCCACCGCCGAGCGGGCGTTCGGATTTCCATAGAAGCCAAAGTCCTTGTTGGCCGAAGCCTCGCGCGGGTCGCCCGGGAAGTAGTAGGTGCGGATGTCGGGGTTGTCGCGGTCGGTCGAACCGCTGTTGCGCAGGTGCAGGCTGGCGTTGACGAAGCCCTTGTCCGACAGCGGAACCGTGTACCAGCCGCTCAGGTCGCGGCTGACCCCGTCGCCCTCGTAGTATTGGCCGTAGGTCGCCTGCACGTAGCCGCCCGGCTCGTCGCCGCGCAGCACAACATTCTGACCCGTCCCAGCGCCCGGCGGCGACGCCGGGCGCACCTGCGGCCCTCGCATCCAGGCCGCAGTGATGGCGAGTGGTCGGCCCACCTTCTACCGAACAACGGCGGAACGAGCCCAAGAGCCGCCGCCCGGCGAAGCGGTGCTGAGCGGGTGACAGCAGGAAATCTCAGCCTTGTGTCACTCACGCCGTCATACGACTGCGAGGTGATCGCCATCTGCGAAGCAGCGGCGGGCGGCGCTACCGAAGCGATCTCAACTTCCGAGATCAAGACCAAGATCATGGACGGGCCCCCTCCGCACGCTCGCTGCGTCGGGAGGAGAAGAATCGGCGATCCTGCGAATTCGCAGTCTCAAACCGAAGTGGCGCGCCCGGAACGATTCGAACGTCCGACCCTCAGATTCGTAGGCTGCCGCAACATATTGTAATATTTGCGTTTTTTCGCAAACCGCGCCTGCGCAGAGCCGTTGATTTCGCTCGCCATTCTCGCACAGCTGCAAACTACCTTTCGCCGGCTTCGCATCATGGATGAGAAGCTGCCGCTCGTCCGCCGTGGCCGTCGAAATGCACGCTATACGGCGATTTCCAATGACATAATCGATCACCGCGCGCTGAGCCCTGACGCTCGGATCGCCTTGATATATCTGCTGTCCAAACCCGACGATTGGCAGCTCCAGATCAATGATATTCGTCGATTGCTAGGAACGGGCGACAAGCCATGCGGCAGAAACAAATGCTATGCAGTGATCAAGGAGCTCAAAGCGTCTGCCTACGTCATCGCCGTTGAAGAACTTTGCCAAGGGCGATTTCACCGCCTGACTTACTACGTGTTCGACGAGCCGCTTCTAGACCCCGCCGCCTTCAAAGCGGAACTCAGGGGTGAGCGGCCAGATGGTAAAGCCGCGGGAGCGCAGACCAGTAAGCTCGATCAGAACCCGCCGCGTCCCGAAATCGGGAAAACGGTGCCGTCACCGCGTCCCCGATTCCGGGATCCCGGAAAGCGGCATCTTACCAAAGACAGAAATATACAAACTACTGAAAGCCCCCCCACTCCCCCAAGCGGTCAATTCCGCACCGATGAGCGAGCAATCGACGGAAGCGCGGCTTTTTCGGCATTCTGGAGCGACTGGCCCGAGCGCGATCGTCCGCGACGGCGGGATCTAGCTGCAAAGCTATTTGCTCGCCTCACTGCGCACGATCAGCGAATGGCGGTGCAATTCGCCGGAGTGTACCGAGCGGCGCGTGGACTACTTCACGAGCCTAAACTGATGTTTCCCTATCTCCGGCAGCGGGTGTTTGCAGAGTTCGAAGGCGCACCGAATACCGAGGGCGGCAGATTTGTGATCACTCCTGACCGCCCCGAATGGGCTCGCTGGCTAGACCATCTACGCTCCCAGCATAGCGTGAAGGTGGTCGATCAGCAGGCGAAGCGCGGCTTGTTCCTAACACCCACCCGTTGGCCGCCGCCCCACGCCTAGCAGCAGATCCTCTGCAGAGCCGTATCCTCTCACGATACCTTCTTTGGAACTGCTTTACCTTATGAAGGCGAAAGTCGAACAGCTCGTCGTCGAACGGCCTTTTGGTGCCAACCCCCGGACATTGGCTCAGGACCGGAAGGCGGACTTTGGGTCGCCGCACCAGTGCCGCATCCTGAGGTCGTTGAAAGGGTGATCTCAGCGATCCCGATCCCCGGTGGCCATCTCTGTGGTAGAGCTCAGGTCGGCTAGCGCCGGTGCAAACTTCGGCTGCTCGCGACGACGGTACATGTTCGATGGCAGCAGGAAAGACTCACTCGCGCAATGATCACAGCCGATGACGTCGTCGAAGGTATTAGCAGGGGCGTACGGAATGCGCTGTCCGCCAGCCAGCGACTTTTGGGGGCAGAGGCAATCGACTTCGAGCATCCGAAAATCCATCCAGAATACCTCGTGACCGTTGAGGTAGCCAAGAGCTTGAGCAGTCCAGAACGGGTTGTGGCAATGGAAACCCACATGGACGACTTGCGATCGAACGCGAAGCGTCTCGCTCTACGCAAAGCCCGCCTGAAACACAATAGTAGTTCGGAAGAACAGTACTTATCGCGCCGTGCAGAGATTGAGGCGGTGTTGACTGACCCCGCTTATCAGTTCAGCGGGAAGGATCAAGGTCAGGGGAAGAAGCGCGTCGATATCGCAGTATTTCAATCGGAGTCGCGCGAGGCACCTCTGTTAATCGCCGAAGCGAAGCTGGGCGGCCAATCGTCAGGAGCAATCCTCAATGATGTCGATCGTGTCATCCGTCTCCTGCGATTGCACTATGAGCTGGACTTCCAAAGCCCCCTCTACGGCGCCGTCTTCTTCTATCGAATGCTTAAGGGCGGAAGCCCTTCCGGCGTTCACGGGCGTGCCGCGAATCTGTTGAAAATCATCAATGCGCATTTGCAGGGGGAGCAGACCAAGCCCCACCAGACTTGGCTGAAAGCAAGGGCAAGCCTCCTCACCCGTGGGAGCTTCCACGAATCCATCCAAGCCTACGAGGAATCTAACCCAGACGGAACGAGTGAGGCGGTCTTCGCCCGAAAAGGCTTTGCCTTTGCTCCAGGGTTAGTTTTGCTCGGAACCTCTGACGATGTGAAGACCGTCGAAATGTAGGCGCCCGCCCGCCGCCGAGTTTCTGGGGCTGGAGCGACAAGGGGTCAATCGATCAGGAACTGCAGGGCGACCAGCTATTTGAGATCGAGGCTGCGGATGCTCACGCTGGCATAACCGCAATGTTCTTGGAGCACTTGCTTTCCTACGCCTTCAGCCAGCTTTTGACGAGCCTTCCCGCATCACGGTGCAATTCGGAAAATCTCTCCTCGCAATTGCAATGGCTTCCTCCAAATTGCCCGCGCGCACCTCTGCATGCCGGCCCAGCGATCCATCCGCGTTGGCGGCCTGAGCCCGCGAAGTAGGCGCTTCTGGTGTCTCCCAAAATTCTTGCCACAAGCGCTCCTTCCCGCGCTCAACGATCGCGATGAGGTAAGTGGAACGCGTCACTGTCGCACCCGAGTAGAATTGTGGCGCATTACATTCGTCCTCCGAGCAGCGGCATCGACTTGCCACAACGTCATATCGAGATGAAGGGAACTACAAGCCCATGACATGGGGCGGAGCGACTGGCTGGTGTGTTGTGGCGTAGTCATAGTAGGCGCGACCGCTTTGTTCCAGCTGTTCGAAGACCATAGAGTTGCTAGGGAACCTCATCGAGGGTGGAAACCTGAGGTCAGGGCGGGACTACCCGTCCGAGGTCATCCCTGGGGACACCAAGCGCTCCACCTTCTTACACCACTGGCCATCGTGATCCTGGGCGCGGAGGGCCGCACCATGCCCGTTAACCGACGCAAGGGTCCCGTCGGGGCCGGACAGCGAGCGTCTCCGCGGTGGCGCGGGCGGAGCTTGAAGGCGACGCACATCCGCGAACTGGGCACTCGGGAACCGCCCCGACTTTTCCGCCCGCTAGATCCGCAGTCAGACAGCGGGAGACTTGCACATGCCACCGACCCGGGTACAGCCGGGATAGGCGGCGCGAAGACCTAGCGATCGAGAACGGCGATCAGGATTCCTCCCGTCGCTGAAATGCCTTATGGGCCTCCAGACCCCACCGGGCCTGTTTGGCCGACGGGCTCCGTTCCCATCCACCAACGGCTAGTTCGGCCATCGACCGTGAGATGCCCACTAGCGTGTAGTTGATCGCTTTGGACTTCTGCCCCCAGGCCGCAATCTCAAGCCAAGTCTTCGCCTCTATGCCACGGGCTTCCGTAATCAGACCGAGGTCAGCCGCAGTAAGTCCCGCTATAGGCTTTGCAGGTCGCCCGGTGCCTCCGCCGCCGCCCCCCGCCTGCGCAGTCAGCTCCGGCGGCAGAGGGTCTGTCAGCTCCGGTGCCTGCGCGCGGATCGCCTCCCAGGTTTCAGCTCGCTTGGCCGCTTCGGTCGGCATACGGCTCCCGGCAGTCTCACGAAGCAGGGCGTCGAGGCGGTGACTCCAGATCCGGAGCATGCCTGTCAGTTCCGGCGAAATCGCCTGGGCGCGCCAGATCGCATCAAAATCCAGGCGCCCCCCCGTCTGCCAGGAAAGGCAGGCAACAGTGTAGGCGGTGATATTCGCCTGATAGGCAGGGAACTTCTCGGCCTTCACCAGCTTCGCGGCCGCGCGGAAAATCATGGCGATAGCAATAAGTCGGCGAAACCAAGCTTCGTCGAGCTTCACCGGGTCGAACTTCTCGTCTCGTAGCCTCTGCATGAAGAGCTGGAAGTTCTTCTGGTTGCCATAGCTGACCTGATCGGGGTGACCGTCCCATGCGTTCAAGCACTTCGCGAGGTCGGTCTTGGCGAACCGCCGGTCCTTGGGCGTCTCACGTGCGAAAGCCCGCTTCTGATCCGCCCTGAAAGCGGCGCGCGCCTCCTGCGCGCCATAGGCACCCCGCGCGCGCTCGTAGAACCAGCGGCCCGAGCCATTCTCCAGCCAGACGTTGTTAGCGAGCTCTTCAACCCGGACGTGGAACGGATCATTGGCGGAGAAGTCCGCCGGCTGGACAGTATTCTGGCTGTTCGCCGACCTGGAAATCGCCGTTACCATCCGGGATAGGTCGTCGGGCGGTACAACAATGATCTTGGCTGGAACGAGAACGCCTTCCAGCGACTGGCCATCACCCCGCCTTGCCCGATGGATGGATGCCGTTGTCTGCCCGCCATTTACAATCTGCAGACCATGGAGACGTCGGATGCGGGGTAGACCGCCAGTGTTATCCAATTCGACCCGATCGACGGTCGCCACAATCCCGTTGTTGAAAGCGAGAAAGTTAGCGGGCTCATCCTTCAGGGTCGCTCTCAGGCCGGCGTTAACGCTCCGTCGGCCCCGGACACCGAGAAAAGCGCGTACATTCAGCTCAAGGAGCCGTGTCCCGTAACGTTCGTAGGCATCAGCGAGTGCTACGCCCGGGATCGCGGCGAGATAGCCTTCATAGCTTTTGTCGGCGACCGGCATCGGCAGACATGGAAGCCCTTCCGGGGAAGATGCCGCCAGGTCGATGACGATGTCCTCACGCGACACGCCTTCGCCGAGAACCCGGAAGAGCCGCTCGATGCCGAACAGGTCGTAGGTGACACTAGTCCCGTCGATGACCGCATTTTCCACCGACCGAGACCCCACCAACCCGTCGGTCAGGACGATTGCGTGGATGAAGCTTATGTGGTTGCGCAGTTCATATAGGCGGCGTGCAAGCTCGCTCGCGTCGGTAAGGGAGGGTTCGATCTTCTCGTGGAGACCGCGCGCGCTGCAGGTGAAGAAGCGGACAGCGCGTTCGGCCGCCTGGCGGATTTCATCAAGAGGCAGGAGCTGAGGGGGTGACTGATCTCGATAGATGGTCGTCACTAAGATAAGCCGTTCTTCCTCCTCGTTCAGGCTGTAGCCGGTGATCTTATACTTTGTAGTTCCGAACGTTCCCTCCTGATCGAGTAGCGTCGGGTTCTCGACCACGCCTTCGTCGGCGAGACGTTCCAGAACAATCTTGGTGAACTCTGGCTCGGAGTACGGTTCGCCGGCCAATACCGCTTCCTCGACCTCCGCCCGAAGGTCATCGGCAAAGCTGATCAGTGCATCGTCGCTCACGTGTCCCCCCGGGGAGCGACAGTAGCCAACGCGCGATCGGAGTCGATGGCAAAAGGCTGAAGTGCAGCGACACGAACTTGATAGCGCGCTTCCTCGATCCCCAGCTTGACATCGTCTCGGAGAATGCGCGGGGTTTCATTGGTCACGGCATAGAAGGTGGTCGAAGTGATCCGGTAGGCAGCTTCCGCCGCCGGCTCTGCCCCGAGAAATCCGGCAGCGACCAGCTTGCGTTCAAACTCTGACAGGGCGCCCGGGGCCTGACCGGCAATCTCAGTCCGGAGCTCGCGTGAAAGTCCGATCAAGGACTGGCCTGTCGTATCGGAGGCGAGGTGGACGTGGGCCAGTACGAGACCGACTAAGCCCCGGCCGTCCAACTGGTCGAGGCCATTGATCCAGACGCTTGCCCCAGCTCCGGAGGAAGTTTTCACCTCCCACGCCCCGCCGCCAGCCGTGATGTCGTGCAGTCCGTCGTCTGGCCCGGTCCAGGCGTCGACTGCAGCCGCCCAGTCCGTCACTCCAGCGAACGTTCTCAGACAGTGAAGTTCGCCCATCAACCCCCGGACGGCCTCGTCGGAAAGGCCGCTACGGCGACGAAGCGACACCATCCAGATCGACATTCGCCGTACCACAACGCCGAGGGCGACTGACGGACCGCCGCCGGCCTCAGCGACATCCAAGAGGTCTGCGCAGAGCGCCTCGAAAGGACCGGCGAAGTGTGCGCCTTCAAGAGTGGCGCTAAGGCGGTAGACATCCTCCAATGGTGAGCGGCCCTCACTGAAGCTGATCCCTTCGCCAGCGAAGGCGGTGCGTGATCGCGGCGCCTGCAGCAGTGGCCCCTCGAAGATCAGGCTTCGTGCCGCGTCTGGCTCTCGCAGCCCGGCATAGACCGCGATCGGAGCGCTACTACGGACCCGGGTCGCCCGGAACTCCCGGGCACCGGCCCCGGTCGTTTCCAGGTCCGCCCACAGCCCTTGAAGCTCAGCGATTCGCGGCGATGTCATTGGGCGGCCAGCTCCAGCCGCGAAAGGACCGAGTTGTATCGGTAGGTGATGGGGCGAGCCTTCTTAGAGGCCGGGAAGCTTACGACGAGGCCGATGATCGGGACCTTGCAGTCAGGCAGGCCCGCCTGCGTCGGTGAAAGCGGATAAATCAGGAGCAGGCCCCGCTCAGGATGGCCCGGCACGCCTGTGGCCTCGTCGCCGAGCCCGCGGACCCGCCGGATCTCCTGGCCCCCAGGGATGTCGGTCTCGTCCAGCCCTTTCGTTCTGCGCTTATCATTGGTGAGGACCAGGGCCGCCTTGAACTGACCGTCATCAAGGTCGATCGCCTCGTCGCGAGGGCTGAGAATCGTCTGAATGATGTGGCGGTCAGGTCGTCTACGATCAGCCACTGGTGCACGGTTGATCGTCCTTACGTCGAAGGTGCCGAGGCTGAGGATATCCCCGTCGCCAGCGCGGACAGCCACGGTCCACTCGGTCAGCTCCGAAAGAGCGAGCTGAGCGCGGATGTACTGCGCTAACCGCAGGCCATTCACATTGTAGGATTCCGGCGGGAAGCTCATCGAGGCTAGGCAGGCGGCGACAAGGCCACCGTCCACGCCCGTCCAGGTCCGTTCACCGGAGGCGCCAGTTTTCGCAGGATTACCCGCTTCAGCTAGTAGTGTCGCGATGGCAGTGGCGTTTTGATCGATCACGGTCTGGACAGTACTGAAGACGGTCTGGTTTTTCCCTTCGCCGGCAAAGGTCACTTGGACCTCTTCGGCATGGCGCATCTTGTTCTGGGCGGTGACCAGCAGGTGCTCGTGAGCCTGGATTTTTAGACCGTAGTCTTTCGGCGTGGAGCCGAGGGCCGCCATGTGATCGAGCTGTTCGCGCAGCTCCTCCGCGGCTGTGGCGACGTGACGGAACCAGAGCGCCATGTCCGACGTAGTGTAGAGACGGCAAAGATCGGCGTATCCACGCCGATAGCCGAACCAGCGGCCCATCTGCATCAGACTGTCGTAGGCGGTCGACTGCCGCAGGAAGTAGCTCACGCTCAGGCCTTCTAGGGTGAGCCCTCGCGAGAGTTTGTCACCCCCGATGGCGATAACGTTGAGGCCTCGCTCGCGTGCCGCATCGTAGTCGAGCGGCTCCTTGATCTGACTGTTCACCAAACGCGGCTCGATGCTTTCCACAGCGCCTTCGAGGTGCGGTTCAATCTCAGCCCAGGACATCACGCGGATATCGCGTCCGTAGCGCGTCTCGGCGACCCGCGCCGTGGTCGGCTCAAAATCGTCCTGCCAGAGCGTCCTGAGCCGCCCGATCACTCCCTCCGATCCGGTGCGATAGATGAGCTGCCGCTTCACATCCTTGAACCAAGCGTCGATCTGAGCATGGACAATCATCTGCACGGCGGTGAAGCGAGAAACATGCACGAGCATTGAGTTGTGTGCAGTCAGACTGCCCCGTGCCCGCCGGGCGGCGCAGGCAACGATGAAGCTGAGGATCGCATCCTCCAGCGACTTTGGAATCTTCCGCTCCCCGTCTGTCAGCGGAACGAAGTCGCTCCTATGGGGCACCGCGACCCAGCCCTCGTCGGCCTGGTCCACATCGCGGATCAGCGGTAGCGGAGGGGGTGGCACGCACGACGGATCGCCGATCACACCGAAAAGGTCGGCAGGTCCGATGTAGGTGCTTGGCGCGGCTAGGTTGACGATGAAACTCTTCGGAAAGAGGTCGGCGCCGAAGCGGTCGGCAGTCCGCTGGTCATGGATCAGAATGTTGGCGAAGGGCGTCGCAGTGTAAGCCACGTAGGCCGACCGGTCGAAAGCATCCAGCAGAGCGCGGATCTGGCCATTGATCCGGGTAGGCTCATAGTCGGGGTCTGGAACGTTGCCGTCAAAGTCCTGGTCACCTGTGTCGACCGACGCTTGGTCTGCCTCGTCGTCAATCACCAGGATCGGAACTGAACGGGTGTCACCGCGCCGTTCGAGGATGTCCTTAACCCACTTGTTCAGGTTGCGTAGGACGCTCGCGTTCTTCTTGACCACAAGAAGCAGCGGATGTTCGCCGGGTCCTGTGCCCTGGCTGTCTACTCGGTTGCGGTTGAAATCGCCGTTTATCGCTTGGTTGGTGATGAAGTCAGCATGGACGGCGGGGTTGATGAGCCCCGCGCCAATAGTCTGACGAGGCGTTCCGTCCGGGACTGGGAGGGTGGAGAAGCCGAGGAAGTCTCGGTCGAGACGTTGCTGTGTCTGCTTGCGCAGGGCGTTGTGCATGCCCGCGAGAACAATGATCAGGCGATATCCACTGTCTCCCGCCTTGCACATTAGGCCGGCGTAGTTAGCGGTCTTGCCACTCTGGACATGACCCACAACCAAGCCGCGCCGGTCCCAGGGGCCTATCCGATGCGGATCTTCTAGCTGCGCCATGATTTCGTCGGTCGCATCGGACAGGGCATCCATCGGCGTGTCGCCGAACCCCTCATAGTCGAGGAGGTAGTCGCGGTACCGTCGGAAGAAGGGACCCGGCCGCTGGCGCTCACCGAAGTACCAGGGAACGTGGCCCGCCTCATCGACCAGCTTTGTGATCCGGCCGATGGTGATCGCCTCGCGGGACTCTAACTCACCGATCGCAGCGTCCCTGCCGAACTCGGTGATCTCCAGAAACACGGCCGCTTGGTCGATTGCCGACTCGATGGTGGCCCTCTCGAACGGGCGTTCAGCACGCCGGCTCTTGAGCCGCCGCTGCGCGACCGAAACCACCTCGCTCGTGTTGTCGTCCATCCCCGTTCCCCCTAGCGCCCGGTCAGAGCTTTTTTGTCAGCCGCGCCGCAAAGTCGGGCACCGCATCATATGGCTCCAGCCTCGCGACCCGCGCTGCCGCGTCCGCGGGAGGAAGACCCTTGCGGACGAGAGCCGCTGCCAGTGCGCGGGCGGCGTCAAACAGCTCCATATCCATCGCGCCGCTGTCGTCCGCCTCAGTCTGCCCCGCCCGTTCCGTGACATCCAGCCAGATGCGATCAACCGGCACGGTTCGCTCGGCCAGCGTCAGGAGACTCAGCAACGCCTCGCGGTCCGCGCGGGTGGCCGGCATGGCAGCTTCGACGGCCGGGTGATCGCGGCGGATGCGGTAGCCGCTGCGCGCGGCGGTCTGAACGCTTTCCCACAAACGGTCGACCTCTACCGACTTGGCGCGGGGTCCATACGCCCCCCGGTGCACGAAGACATCCCGGGCGACGGACCGGACGTCCTGCGCGATCTGCGACAGCCGCGCCCGGAGCGACGCTGGCGGTCGAGCGACAGACTTCTTTACGTCGATGTTCCAGTCAGCGTCGGACGAGTTCTTGAGATCGACTCTGATCCGACCCAGGCGGCTCGACTCCTCGCGCGTCCAGACCCGTGATCCACCCAGGCCAAGCCAGCCGCCGGCCGATAGCAGACGCTTGTTCCGATAGATGTAAAAGCCTTGCTGTGCATTCCAGCCGGCGGGGCCGCCCGCAGTAGCGTAGTCGGCATCGGTGGCGAAGCGGTCCCTGTGGGGAAGCACGAATCCCCGGACTACGACCCGGCCCCCGTCTCTCCCGAGCGACTGTTCCGGACGCCGTCTGACGGCAGGGTGCGCCTCAAGGAAGGGGTCCCAGGCGGTGATCCTGCGGCCGTTGATGCGGATTTTCAGGTGCCGCGCGTCGCCGTTGAGAAATCGGTGAAACACCATCGCTAGGTGCTGCTCGACGGCCTCGATATCCTCAAGGAACGACGAGTGCGTCGGAGGCTCATCACGACGCCCGAAGTCGATCAGTTGCCAGACCACCAATGTGCCGACACCCTGCTTCCAGAGCGGATCAAGGAGTGGTTCCGACCCTTGTTCGCAGCCTTCAAGCAGGTGCCACCCGTCAGATACGTTTCGGATGTAGTCCAGGTCCCAACGAAGAATAGCGCGGCCTGCGCTGGTCAGGCTGGCTACGGTCACTCGTCTAGCCTGGGAAAGCGACGCTGTTTTGAGCCCAAGGCCAAATCGGCCAAGATCGCCTCCCGAACGCGGGGCCGATGCGCCAGCCCCACCGAACTTCATGGCTTGTTCAAGCTCGACGTCAGACATGCCCCGGCCATCGTCAAGCACCGAGACAATCGGACTGCCGCTGCACCAGTCGAAACTCAGATCGACAACAGAGGCTTCGGCCGTGATGCTATTGTCGATCAGGTCCGCGATCGCCGTCTCCAGCGAGTATCCAACGCCGCGGAGCGAATCGATCAGGGCCGCAGCGGAGGGCGCGACAAGGCGAGACGGTTTACGCGCCACCGGTACCTCGAGGGTGAGCTGAGCATTAGCGTTACCATGGATGAGCCGTCCGACAATCTACCCGCGCGCCGGGATGTGCACACGCCCGAACAGCGATCCTTCAACATGTCGAGGATCCGAGGACGTGATACCAAACCTGAACTGGTGCTGGCAGCTCGGATGGAGAAACGTGGGTGGGCTTGGGAGGGACACGCGCGGGACCTTCCAGGACGACCCGATTTCGTATTCCGGGAGCAGAGAGTAGCGGTCTTTGTTGATGGCGACTTCTGGCATGGCTGGAGATTTGACGACTGGCGGCAAAAACTCGCCCCTGCCTGGGAAGCGAAGATCGCCGCTAACCGGCGACGCGACTCAAAGAACCGACGCGCCCTTCGGCTGATGGGCTTCCAGGTGGTTCGAATCTGGGAACATCAGCTCAAGCGCAATCCCGCACGATGCGTCCGCAGGGTCGCGAAGGCGCTTATTGGGACAAGCTGATTGGTCGGCCTGGCTTTCACGAACGTGCGTGCTAGGAAAGCTCCATGGGGTTTACCTACCTGGACATGTTCAGTGGCGGCGGCGGATCAAGCGAGGGTGCCCGTTTAGCGGGCGGCAGGCTTGTGGGCGCCGTGGATGCCTGGGAAGTCGCGACTCAGACGCTCGGGGACAATTTTGACTGCGAGGCGATCCGGACCTGGCGGATGTACCCCAACAGCAAGCCGCTGTCGGACTTCCCGGCCAGCGTCGATCTGCTTCTCGCGTCGCCTGAATGTACAAATCACAGCCCCGCGAAGGGCTCCGCCCCACGGTCTGAAGAGAGCAAGGACACCGCGAACTACGTTCTCAATTATGCACGGGCGCTGACGCCTCGCTGGCTTGTTATCGAAAACGTCATTCAGATGCGGAGCTGGCACGGCTACGAGCCCCTGATCACCGGCATCGAGCGGCTGGGGTATCATGTAACGCCCCAGGTGCTTGATGCTGCCGACTTCGGCGTCGCCCAGGCTCGCAGACGGCTCTTCGTGATGTGTGATCGCGAACAGAAGCCACCGCTTCTCGAAACCGCACCCGGATCTCAGCGCCTCCCGGCGAGGAACATCATCCAGCTGGACGGCCCGTGGGAGTCGACAAAACTCGACAACGGGAAGCGGGCGGCGGCCACCCTCGAACGATTCCGGCGTGGCGTGGCGGCGCTGGGCGAAAACACTCCGTTTCTGATCGTCTACTACGGCTCAGATGGGGCGGGCGGATGGCAGTCTCTAGACAAACCAATCCGGACGCTCACCACACTCGATCGCTTCGGCCTCGTAACCTGGAAAGACGGCATCGCCTATCTACGAATGCTGCAGGTTGACGAGCTGAAAGCTGCGATGGGATTCAGGCCCGACTACAAGCTGAACCGCGGGAACCGTCGTGACCGTATTCGGCTCCTGGGTAATGGCGTGTGCCCGCCAATGATGAAGGCGGTTGTCGACTCCTTGCGGGGAAACACCGTTCTGCCGGACGGTGCCGTCCAGCCTGAATTGCCGTCCGTCGCCCCGCCGGTTGGCCAGCCTCCTATGCGGCAACTGGTCGGTGCTAGGCCCTAAAGCCAGCAGTTCAGGGCGTCCAATCGCTATTGCGCCAAGCGGACGCGCTGCGAACATTGATAGAGCGACTGAAGCGGCCCCAGTCGCGGAGCTGTTGACGACAGGTGCCCGGCCCCATCAAGCCTTGCTAGCTAGATCAGACCGACTTGAGGTCGAGCTCGTTCGGATCCCAGCTCAGGGTCACCCCGTCCTGCGTGATGGCTGGAGCCTCGCCGCCGTCGGGCCTACCGGCCTCGACCTCGCCATCCGTACTCGGGATGGGGCTTTCATCAAACTTGAGCGTCGCTTGGCCGTCGCCGATCTGCCGCGATCGCGCGATCTCGACAGAATCCCGGTCGATGACAATAAGCGCGGTCTTGCGCCCGCGATCTTGCGCAAAGCGCAGAAGCGATCGTCGCAGCTCATCTCGTTCGTCTCCAGTCATCGGAAACAGGCCTGCGCCGTCGATCGCCAGCGCGGCGTATCCGACGATGTCCCCGACGCTGGCGAGGCCGCGATCATCTTCTGCAGTAGCCGAAGCACCACCCCGAAGCCGCTCCGAAACCCGCTCCTGGCCGACGGCCGCCAGAAGGTCTGCATACCAATTGACCCGCAGCTCGGCCTCGGCCCGCGCCGCCTCGGCCGTCGATAGCCTTCTGCCTTCGTTGAGGGGGTCCACGGTCATGATCACGGGCGCATGCCCATTGTCTACCGTGCCCCATCGACTCGCGACCACCCAGCCCTCGGAGGCGATAGCGCCCCCGGTGTCCCGGAACTCGACCCGCTTGATCTGCTTCATGGCCGTCGCGACGGGCTCAGGCTCCCCACTTAGCCAACGGGCGGACCCGTGACTGCCCTTGGCCTCGCAGACCGCCCACATCTTCCGGTCGCGATCCCAACCCACCCAGTCCGGAAGGTCGCCCTTATATTTTTTGCCGCGCTTGCGAACCAGATGCACGCCAGGTTCGACCTCAAGTCCCTCTGACGCCTGCCTGAGCCATTTGATCCGGTGGTCCGATCGAAGGACAGCGCGGCCGAAGAACCGCCCCATCAGGGCCGAGTAGGCGCGCTTTATCTCGGCCTCCCCACCTGGCCCCTTGCCGCGCCAGACCAGATCGTTGGTGGACGGGTCGAGCATGGCCCCAAACAGACCCACCCAACCCTGGGCGACGAGATTCACCTGCATAGTCTCAACCGCCGCGGCCCAGGCGACTTTTCTCAGATCGATTTGCCCCGTTCCGGCGGTTTCCGACCCGGTCGCGCCGATCTCTCTTCGGTAGACATTTCGCTTCACGAGCGCCCTTTCCTCCGACGACGGTGGCAGAAGCGAGACAACTACCGTTCACGCCTTTCTTGTCGCCGTGCCAATGGCGTTTCGCAAGCGACGGATCGATGCAGGAGCTTCCACAGCTCGATAGTCGCGGACCGTTTTGGGGCGACGGGAGCGCGAGGCCATCCGGAAATCCCAATTTCCCAACCAGCTACCCCAATCGCCTCGAACGTTAATCCGAATGTATAAGGCGAGATAGGTGAGACTAGGTGGCGGCACTTACGATCCACGCGAACCTAACGTATAAACGCGGCCTACACGCGGCGCGTTGATCGCGCGACTGCGCCGTCGGCATTGCGCCGATTGTGTTGAAGAATTCGGATTTCATGCGAGACAGGTTGCGGACGCAATGGGCGCTGCGCCTCCTCAGACCGCTGCTGGGCTCGGCGGCGGGATGAGCTTGGCAAGTTTGCGCAGGTTCTGAGCGGTGGCGGCCAGGTGGAACTCGTCTCGGGCGCCTTAGCGAGGCTCTCCAGACCCTGATCCCATGCATCCGTGCAGCGGCCCGGATCAAACAGGGGCCACCAGACTGCGAAGAGAAGCGTGACCCGCGGGAACGATCACCGGCCATCAAGCCATAGGAGCTTGACCCTCACGCCCGATTAGAGAAGCGGAAGTCGGGTTGAGATTTGGTAGCGGACTTTCGGCAAGACCAGAGATCAACCACGCCGGAGGCGCCTGCTCTTAAGCTGCTGCGGGTCGTCTTGTGGCTTGGTAAGATCGGTCGCTGAGCTCGCACTTGAAGGCGTGGTTATTTCGTCTTTGTTCTGGGTGCGCGAGGAGGGATTTTCGCCCCGATCTCTAGGGGTCCTTTTCCGCTGATGATGGCACGATGAACGAACTGCTCGAGAGCCGTTAGAAGAGGTTTGAACTCTTGCGGATCAGGTGCCCACCCTCGGTGAGCAGCGGCGTTTCCCGCGTTGGCGACCACTCCCAGGACGGCGGCCTCTGTATCGTCGACGAAGCCTTCACGAAGGAGCGTCGCCAGTTTCTGCTCTAGCGTTAAGCCAGGATCGATCTTCAAGTATTCCATCGCCCGATCTAGCGCGGTTCGAAGACCGACCGACGCGAGGATGAGAAGATCCGCTTCATAGCCTCGGTACATCTCATCAACGATGGTCGCCATCTGGCGGTCCAGCTTGGCCAAATCCCAAATCCAATCGGGCCGGACGCTCTTCGCTTGCGGAGCTGGATAGGTGGTCTTGGTGACATTGGTGACCACCACCGTCTCGCCCTTCTCGTCGTAGTCGTAGTCAACGTCCTCACTGTCCCAGCTCGACAAATGATAGAAGACTTGTTCGCAACCTCGACACTGCAACAGCCTGTGATCCTGTTGCCCGTGCATGTAGTTCCGACGATCCTCCTGTTCCCATGGCTGCGCAACTTCACCGTGGACGTCACAGACGCGCTCTCCATCGCATCTCGGGCAATGCGCTTTAAGCGTAAGGTCTCTCGCGGGCGGTTCGTCTGGCATCTGCGGAAACAAACACGATAAGGCCGCGCGGCCTAGCTAGAGCGGTAGAGCGAGCATTAAGCGCGCTAGATATTTCCTTGGGGTCATCAGACGTCATCTACGGCAGGCCAAGGGGAACGGGACGGGAAAGGAGGAGACAATGGCGCAAAGCCCGAAACTAGACCTTTAGCTGCCCATCGCTGGGCTATCAGCCCTCCGCTCTGCTAGGCTCTGCAGATGGTCCACATGCTCGCGAGCCATCTGCGATCGGAATTCCTGGCCGTCCCGCAGCTGGTGCGCCTGGACATGGCGATGGGCCGCGACGGGTTCGAGCCCACGCTCCTGATCAAGGTCAGCTCCTTGGCGCTCAAGTATCTGCTTCGGCGGCGATCGATGCGTGTGTTGGTCGCGACGCTTGGTCGGCAGCTTCTCTACGGGGTTGAGGTCCCAGACGATCCCGAGATGTCCGCTGTCGCCTGGTCACTGGTCGAACTGCCGGCTGAGGTCGAGGCCCTTCAGACACTGATGCGGAACCCCCGATGCGTGGTGTTCCTTTTCAACGAACTCGCCGTCAACGTCTCGTGGACCGAAGTCGACCTTCACATCGATCCGAGATTCGAAGCCTCCTTCCAAGGCATCGCGTTCCAGTCCTCGCACGAGCCGGCCGACAATGAACGTGTGGGCGCGCGGCTTGACGAGGTACGCGGCGGCTCGGCGGAGGGAAGCCAGGTCGTGGCGTTTGATGACCTGGAGTGGACGGAAATCCATGCCAGCTACATCACCAACTCGATGGGTCGCAGTTCGCTGTCGCTGTTCAACCCCGACGAAGGCGGCCAGCAGGAGGAGATCGCGGTCTGGCTGACGGACTCGCTTCAGCCTGCTGGGTGCGCGAAGGGACCCTTCGTCGAGACCAGCCCCCGCCGGGAGCTGTCGGACGTGATGCTGACCTATGAGTTCGGCACCATCCTGATTGAATCGAAGGCGCTGAATGTCCTGACGCGGGACGTGATCCCGACCCGGCCGAAGCTCGCTAGCGACCTGATCAAGCATGTGGAAAAGGCCGCGCGGCAGCTCGCGGGCGGGATCCGAAGTCTGAAGAGCGGGGTCGAGATCACGGACGCAACCGGAAGGCGCCTGGAGGTGGAGCGGGCGTCGCCGGTACAGGCGATCATTCTTGTCCCCGACCTGTCACTTCTTCAGGACGCGACACATCTCGGTCCGGAGTTCATCGGGCGGTTCATGGAGGCGACGGGTGGCTTTTTGTATATTCTCGATCCTGCCGAACTTCTGCGCTTGGTTCAGGCCGGCGAAATGACAGCGGCGACGTCTCAGACCCTCACACCACTTATGGGCTTCGACCACCACCTACTGGAGCGGGCGAAGATCACGATGCGCAGCCGGACGCCCGATTTTTCGGTGCTATTTCGACGCGCGCCTGTGGACGCCAACCTCAACGCTTCCTAGCGCTATGGCAGCGTACTTTTGGCCCTTCACTCGACCGGTGGGCTGTGGACGTGCCACTCCGCCTTGCGCCCGGATGAGACAAGGCGTTCCTAGCGGGACGTCCGGTTGTCGGGAGGTCGCGACCGGGATACAACCAAGCTGAGACCACAGAGGTCCGCTTATCGGCAGCTCCACTCTCTCCAATTCAGCTATCTCTGACCTGGCTCCACGGTTGGTTTAGTTTCCGGTTTCAACAGGATCTAGCGGGACACCCATTGTCGACCAGACCTGTGAAGTCGGCGTGCAAGGCCATGCGTCAGATTCCAGATCAAACTCGGATTGGCTGGTGTCTCCAGACCAGCCTCAACGGCAACCTTGTAAGCGCCGCGCGAGGCGACGCAGTAACCAATAACAGTGCTCCCTCTGGAGCGAAGCTCGATGCCGCGAACGAAAGTGGATAACTAGGCGAAAACTCGGTCGTCCAACTGAGGCCCAGAGGTCTCTCGCCCCGGACAGTTACTTACCGAGCTCCCCTTCAGAGCTAGTCCACGATCTGGCCTGCTAGCTTTCTCTCGTACCTGCTGGCAACTCTACCGATCTCGGGGTCGCCCACGCGTCGCTCAGCGTCCCGGAAACACCGGATGGCCTCATCAAAAACCTCTAACGTGCCGTTCAGGCGATAGATCTCAATGCCTACGTGACAATACGCAGAGAGGATCTGGACGTTGTTTTCATAACGTCGCACGGCGGTGACGCCCAACTCGCGGGCTTCCCCCAAAATTGCTAGGCGATCTTCCGTCATGAGACCTGCAGAGCGGGTCGCACGAGCGACCATGAGATCGATCCGATAACGGACGACCGGCCCGTCGCGGCCAAAGTCCTTCTCAAAGATGCGCATCTCCGTTTGCGCTTGGTCAAACTCACCCATCTCGATGAGATTTCGGACTAGTCGGTGCCGGGGAACCCGCTCTCCCGGAGCTGCGGACATCATCCTCCGCAGTAGTCGATTTTGAATTTGCCTATCGGCAAATCGCGTGATCCCAAATTGAACAGTACAAAGATCGCGAAGCGAGCGCACTTCAATCTCGTAGGTAGGAGATATAGAGTCGATCACCTTCTCAAATAGATCAATCAATTTGTCATTATCGTTAAATTTATACTTCGCAATAATCCCTGTTATTACAGCGTGACGACCTCTCCAGCCATACACGCCTTCACGAGCGCTTATTTCATATTCGCTTATAATATCTGTAAGATGTGAAAGTGCCGAGTTGATCTCAGTGGCCTGGATCCCGAGCAACCGAATAACTAGTTGCCTATGGACGCGGATTCCCGCGCTCTCCATTGCTGCGACTAGCTTGTAGATGTCTTGATACTCCGGCGACAACTCTGCATATTCACGCAGAATGATGTCATCGAATTTCTCGGATGCAAATATATTCTTCAAGCATACAAACATGTCCGCTTCGCAGCGTTCAGTAAGTCTCCTCTGCCTCTCAAAACGAGAGAACCCTGCAAACGAGTTCTCAATGAGGGGCCTTATTGCTGCTTGGTTGTCCACGAGCTGAAGAAGTCTCTCGATCTCGACCCTGTCCAGCCGAGACATTCGAAACTCACGTCCAAACTTAAATAAGTTGGGCGTCTTCACTCGCGGTCGCCAACTATTTCGACTCGATGCGCAGATCAACTTAAGCGATGTGGAGCTCTGCGAAGCAAGACCGTCCACCAGGTCGTTAATTGCATTTAGGTGTGTGTGGGCTTCATCGATAAATAGCGCCCCCTTCCCGCCCGAACCCTGTAAGCGTTCGGACACCTTCAACCAATCTGCGGCAGGCAAACGATGATCGCCGCTATGCTCCCAGCACGTATATCCCGCCGCTTTCAGCCGTTGCAGTGCTTGGCGAGCAGCGGTCGTCTTACCGACTCCGCTTGCGCCAAGAACAATGGCGCACTTCGATTCAGTCCCAGACTGGAGATACTGGTCGATGGCTTCGGCGGCGGCGCGCTCGAACGTAAGGCCTGCCGCTATGTCGGCGTGGGTTGCGGGGCGACCGTTAAACATGGCGCTCACGTCGGCTTGGCAAGCTTCTATCGCATGATCGACGTCTAACGTGACCGGGCGGAGGGACGGAGATTGAGCAATCGGATCAACTGCGTCCTGCTGGATTAGGGTGTAGTCGGCCGCATTCCGAGACATTGCAGCGAAGAATTCGTCGATACCCCCGAAGGCAACTTGTATGCCCTTGCTCTCGAATAGGACCGCCCGCGCGTCATCTCGCTCGTACATCAATAACGCGATGCGACCGCCGACCATTGCGGCTGTATTGATTGCGAGAGCCCGATGCACCACAGCCTTTATGTCTGGATCGGAAAGCGAATGCCCAATTACGATTAATCGAGTACCCGCGAGGTCATTTTTCAGTCGGTCAAACAAATGCTCTCTATAGTCTTCGGCGTGATCGTAATCGCTATCTGTTAGTATCAGACGAGAGACATGACCGTCAGATACGTCTCGGCCAATAGTGCCATGGAGCTTGAAAAGCTTGGTTGCCGCTGAGTTGCTTTCACTCGTAAAATCGAAATTTGACGAGTAAGTCGTTATTTCTTTGCCCGCGAGTTGATACGCCCTCTCAATGAGATCGTCGTAGTTTGTCGTGAATAGCGATCTCCACTCGTACAGAGGAATATTCAATAAACCTCCGGTCGGCCGTGCACTTGTAAACTGCTCGCGAATTGTCCGGATTAGTCTGCGGCGATCCTTAGTTCTTTGTTCAATGAGCTCGGTAGCTTCACTGAGGGTGAACTGCTCGTAGGAACTCTTGTATTCTTTCTCTAACGCATCGATAAGGCGCGCTACGCTAGGTGCCCCGGACGGGATCGAAGAGCCCGCGCCAAATAACAGAACTGTCGAATGGGGACGAACTTCGTCCGCCAAAGCGGAAACGGTTATCGGCATCTCTGCCCCCCACTGTCAGGACGACTCTCTTTGATCCCAATATGACGAACGCGAAGCGATATGGCTAAGGTTGCTTGTGCCGATCCCCGCACGACCCAGCAGCATACGCCATAGCTTTCGCGCTCCCCCACGGTTCGGAGGCGGACAATCACGGCGTCCATCGAGCGCAATTGCCTATCGCGGAGCTCTAGCTGGAGCATCGGCCCTCTAAGCGGACGTTCGGACGGTCGGCTCCGAGCCCGTTGCGGTCATGCCGGACGGGCATGAGCTTCGAGTGCGTGACGAGGAAGTCGCATTTTCTGACCCACTCAATCAGGCCACGCGAGCGCACTTGGAAGAAGAAGTGATTTTAAGTGAGCACGAGTGAGAATAAGTGAGAACGAGTGAGAACGAGTGAGAACGAGTGAGAACGAGTGATTATAGGTGACATCAATTGACCTTATCGGTCTAATTCTCACTCGTTTGCTTGGCGTGCGAGGCAAGATATGTAATGTAGGCCCACAAGCGGCCCCACATTACCGCCCTTAATCGCCGCCTGCGGCGCTCTACGGCTCTTCCTCTGCGAGGCGTACGGCGGCTTCCGCCGCAAATCGGTCTCCGTCCGACATTGGACTAAGGCTCGACAGATAGCCGACAGCGTTGCCGTACTCAGGCGAAGCACTGGCCCAATCTTTTGGCGCTGGGCGAGCCTCGGGATGCGCAACCATCGGCCTCTCGTCGCGATCTAGCTGACTGTGGTCACGCACAGTACGCTAGACCGTCTATAATGGAGGGATTGAGCCTGAAGGCACCCCAATGACCATGATCGAGCTTGCAAAGAACGCCGCCCTCGTCTTGAGCGTCGCCTCAGTACCCGTCGCACTGTATTTTGGGCTGTTGGAATTTGCACGGCGGCATGAAGAACGACGAGCAGCGCGAACGCCGCTCCCTCCCCTCCCTTCCGAGTAGGGACGCGCGATCAACTGCGGGACCAGCCCCCAAGACGGCACCGCCGTTGGCTTGAGCGACCTGGCGACTGGAGCCCCGCACCGCCAAGCTGAGCAGCACAAACGCGAGCCCGGCCTCGTTCACGGAGTGGGTCGGGCTTTCTCTCGCTTCGCTATCTCGCGCGCCACGTAGGATCGTCCTTCGCTCAGCCACCAGGCTGAAACAGCTCGAACAGGAAAACGCCAGACATCAGCTCGCACCGGATCCCCGAGCTCTACATTCCTATCGCAGAACATCCGCAGTCTACGGACCACATTGCTGCAAATGACACCTTGGTAATACCCAGAATAGCCCGCCGCCCATACGATCTCAGTCGACGTAAGAAGAGCTGCGGCGGGATTGTGCACGAGCGTCGCGGCAGGCGTGGCCCCCAACAATCCAGGAATGTCAGGCTGAACTTCGCCACTTAGGCTAACGACCGCCCCGAGCCCTACAAACGGCCTCAACGAGTCAATATGGCGACCAATGTCTTCGTAGGTCCCACCACTGAACGTTTCTGTCCACCCCGGCCCGTTCAGCAACGTATGAGCAGAGAATCTCCGCTTGATGGATGCCTCGATCTTTCTCGCGTCGAAAGCGTCCAAGCCCTTCACGATGTAACTCTTCGAGAGATCTCGAATGAACCCGACACCAGGCTTGCGAGATCTGGTGTCTCGACTAACTCCAATCTTTACCAATCCGCTCACTTGGTCGACAACTACATAGAGATCCACGTTTAGTTCTTTCCAGTCACGGCTACCTGTATCGGCCGCCTTTGCAGAGAAACAGGCAAGCGCCGCCGGATCCATTTGGAAAATTTGCGAATGGAATTGCATGACCCATTCGCGTTTGTTACGAATGGGAATGGCTTGGCTTTCCACCCTTATTACGACCGTCGCAGAGACCTCCGGTGAACCGGAGGCGAGCGTGACGGTGATAGCTCGCAACCTTCGTGAGGGCGGCTTCATTTCAACAGGCGGCCGCGGCCGCAGCGCGGCAACAATGACGGCAATTGATGCCGCCAGCCTTCTACTCGGCGTAGGTGCCCCAGGGGACAACACCAAGGCTGCGGCGACCGTGGCTCGCTTGTCGGCCGCTGCCCTAGAGAAAGCGGTGACTTGGAAGCGGGGCGCTCCCGACGGGCGCCAGAAGGTGGCTGTAATCCCGGCCAACCTCAACATCACCGCGGACGATGATCTCATCCACGTCATCGCCAAGCTACTTACCGAGTTCGAGCTACCGAAAATAGGAGCGACATGGCTTCGGAAAATTCGCCCTAAACCTCCACTCAGGAACAAGGACGGGGACGAGATTTGGCTTCCGCAGGTGATCCAACTAGAGACCACGTTCGATCAGCGGGGCTGGTCGGCAGACCTGGAGGTCACCACCTCTGATGGACGGCTGGTCCGCTTCGTCTTCGCCGAGACGAAGCAAGCTCGATGGCCGACCGAGCTTAGATGGAAGCGATCCTCTGTCACCCTACTGCCCCCGATCTTTGAAGCTGTTGTTCGATGTCTGCGGGATGAACCGAGCCCTCCGTACTCGCTCGCGAGGCCCGAGGATTGAAATCGCCCCTTCCCCAGGGCCTCACCCCCCGAGGCCTTACAGTATCACAGGCTGCGGCACTCGCAGGGCTAAGCGAGGGTACATTCGCCACAGCTCGGGCGCGCGGAGAATATCCAAATCCAACGCTGCCGGGCGGTCGCATTGACCGCGTGCTCCTGGAACAGGCCATGGATCGACTGAGCGGGCTGCTTACAGAACGAGAAGTCAACGACCCGCTGACCACGTGGGAGAGCAAGCGTAATGCGCGTCGCGCTTAAGGGCATCAACACGGTCAAGAAGCGGCTCAGCGACGGCCGCGTCGCTAGATACCATTATCACCGCGAAACCGGCGCGCGCCTGGAGGGTGAACCTGGCTCGGCTGAGTTCGTCGCCTCCTATGCCCGCGCCGAACAACTCGTCCGCGAGCGTCACTCCACCGGCGTGTTCGCGAGCCTCATCCGCGACTACACGATGTCGCCGGAGTTCAAGACCCAGCTCGCCGACAGCACCCGCAAGGAGTACCTGCGCAAGCTGACCTTCGCCGAGATGGAGCTTGGCGACCTGCCGATCGCAGCGCTGAACAATCCGAAAGTGAAGGCGCCGCTGCTGGCATGGCGCGCGGCCGTTGCCACAGCGTCAGGCCCGCGCGAGGCCGACTACCGGCTGTCGGTGATCTCGGCGATGCTGAGTTGGGCCGTGGACAACGGCCGGATCGACGCCAACCACTTGAAGGGCTTCAAGCGCCTCTACCGCTCAGACAGATCGGACATCATCTGGCTGCCGGCGGACATCGAGGCGTTCATGAGTGCAGCGCCGATGGCGATGCAACGCGCGCTAATCCTGGCGCTCCACACCGGCCTGCGGCAGGGCGACATCCGAAAGCTGTGCTGGAGCAACTATGACGGCTCCAGCCTCACCCTGAGGATCGGAAAGAACCAACGCGGCGGCCACAAGGCCCCGCTGGTGACCATCCCATGCACGAAAGCCCTCCGCACGATGCTGGACGGCATGGAGCGACATTCGGCAGTCATCTTGACCACGAAGGAAGGAAGGCCGTTCACAGCCCGCTATTTCGGCCATCAGTGGGACGGCGCGATGACGCTCGCCGGCCTTGAGAGCTCGCCGCTCCACTTTCACGATCTGCGGGGCACCGCGGTGACCATGCTCGCAGAGGCGGGCTGCAGCGTGGCTCAGATCGTGGCGATCACTCAACACTCGCTGGCGACGGCCACCCGGATCCTAGAGGTCTACCTGTCGCCGACTCGGCACCTGGCGAACCAAGCGATCGCCCAGTTCGAGAACGCCAAGGCAACAGAATTTGCAAACCAACTGCAAACCGGCGCTCAAAGCGCGCGGTTCAGCACCAACCAAAAAGGCTGAAACCCCAATGTATTCAAGGGGAAGAAGTGGCGCGCCCGGAACGATTCGAACGTCCGACCCTCAGATTCGTAGTCTGCGGCTTTACCTAATAAAAACAGAGACTGCACGGAGATCGACTGTAAACCGTCTGCCGGAGGCAGACTAGTTATGTCCCGGTTTCCACGACCCGATAACTATTCAGCGGTCCAGTCGATCTGTCGCTCATTCATCGCCCGCGCCAATGCAGGATCATCTCGCGCCATCTCTCTCAACAGCGCCTGAGCGATCTGCTTGGGCTCAGCGGCCGTTGGCCGCTCGGAGGGTTTTAGTTTCGGGAGTGGGTCCTGCTCCATAGGGTGATTTACCGCGAGCGCCCGCTGCCGGATAGATCATTGACGGTCATCGCCCGCGGGCGCGCACCCGAAACGCTGGTGACCTAGCCGCGCGCGCTACTGTTGGTCGTAGGGGGTTGCTTTCGCAGAGAAATACATGATTTTCTGCAGCACACGAGGGCTGGGGCGTGCCGCAATATTCTTTCTTCCTGATCAATCACCTTGGGGAGCCGTTTGAAGCTTCGGAATGCAGCTTCGATAGTGATCGCGAAGCTTGCGCTCATGCCGAGGCCATCGCTTCTCGCCGGGGCTATCCCGTTGAGGTGAAATCTGGCGGCGCTCGCATCAAGCTCGTCCCGCTCATGACGTGGAAGGCCGGAGATTGGTTGGGCAGAACCCGCCAATCCCCATTTTTCGCAAGTCGGGGCGTTCATCCGCGCCTCGTCAGGTCGCCCACATGTGTCAAGTGCAGGGGGCCTATGGGCTCCGCTGACGCTAAGATCTGCGAGACTTGTCGCAGCGTATCCAGCTGATCTAGCCGAGGCAAAACTGGCAAGCTTCTATTGCGTAGAAAAGAGCGCCCGGAGCCTCAGGGTCCTGGATAAAGCAGCCGGGCTAGGCTTGGGCGACCGCGCGATCACCCAGGCCTTGGGGCCAGATTACCGGCTCGGCCCGGACGCGCAATCCGCAGAAATACGGTGTTCGGGCAAAGAAAAAGGCCCGCCCCGGTGAAGGGAGCGGGCCTAGATAGCTAGCCGCGCCGGTCAATCAGGCGGCGATGCGCCATTCATGTTCGCCGTGCTCAAACATCAATTCGGGCGACGCCACGTCGTCAGACGCGCGAATGAGCTCGAGCTCTTCTCGAACATTGATGCATCCGTCGGCCTGCGCCGCCACGAGCAGGCGCAGCAATCCGTCCGTCGCTCCGTCAAGTGGAGACTGTCCCTTCTCATATCGGGCGACCGATTGGTCGGACACGCCCAAAAACTCACCAAGTTCGCGCTGCGTCAGATCCAGATACTTCCGGATGAAGCGGATCTCCTGCCCATCCAGCACTTTCTTCTGTCGCGCGAGGAAGGTCGCAATCGCCACGTGCAACTGATCGACTTCGTGAACAGAAACATAGATTTCGCCGCCCACTTCTCTCGTTTGGTAGCCGCTTGTCAGGTAGATATTATCCAACCCACAAGCGGTATAGTGGAGCGGCTCACGGGTCGGCGATCCAACGTGCGTAAAGCTAATAGCGTTCATCGACCATCCTCCCATTCCACGGTTTTAAGCAACAGCTCCTCAACTTCCAGTACCACAGTAACTACTCCGATGCCCCGAGACCCGCGCGGCTTGAATACCACCTTGCAGGCCCTGCCCCCGATCTCCGGCTCGTGCCAAGGCACACCGGCGACCTCTCCGATCTGAAGGGCGCGGAGAACCTCCGCGTCCGTAATCCCGCGCTTAGCCATCTGCTCCCGAGCATGTGGCGAAAAGAACACCTTCTCAGATGTCATCGCCAACCGCCTGATCGTAGCCATCATTGGCCCGAGCACAGCGGCTAGTGGGATATGCACGACGTTCTTGCGCGGCGGCTTTGTCATGCCACCTATCGTACTGATAGGTGTCGTGACGAGGCAAGCCTATAATGGTGATAGGTGAATTAAGTTCCAAGGGCTGTGGCAGAAATAGCAAAAAGCCCCCCGCCGAAGCGAGGGGCGCCGCAGGCGGATAGCAAGCTATGGCGGAGCGGCAGTCTCCAGCCGCCGGATCGACGGCACCGTAAAGCGTCGCGCTAGGGTCCCGTCTCGTAGGTAGATTTCTACCCTCGCATGGTCACCTGCATCCGCCATGCCCTGTGCAAGTCGTATTGCTGCGCTTTCCGCGGATGCGCCGCTCTTGAAGAACAGCGGGTTCGTGGTGTCACTTTGCACCATCCAGCCTTCTCCGGCCGGGATGATTTCAATGGCTCGCATTGATACCTCCAACCTGAACGGCTGAAGATTTAGGCTGGCGTCGACGGCACGCAACCTCATTCGCCCACGAATGACAAAAAAGCCCGCCCCTGATGAAGGGAGTGGGCCAAAGGAAGTGCGTCGAGATCACTGCCAAATACGCCCTGGGGGCGCAGACGGCCTCTCCAAAAGCTCCGCCAGATCGTTGGCATCCTCAATTCGCAGGCCGGATTGAGGAACGTCGTGGATGACGACAGGCTGCCCTGTGAAGACGTCGAAAACCGTGAACCCGTCGTCATCAGGCCGAACATCGTAGCGCCGCGTCATGCCATCCCCTCCCTATGCGCATACCCTCGCGCAGACGGTCGGAAGGTGTCCATTCAAGGACATGTTAGCCAGCGGACCCACTAGCCAGGATCGGGCTGTCGGAGGAACGGTCGTTTCCACCAGGGGGCGGTGATCCGCTCCACGGCCGCAGCGTCGCGCGCCTCGCACCGCTCGATCGTCTCCATCGACGCCCGGCGCTTCAGGTTGCTCACGTCCAGGCGCCCGGTCTGACCATCGAACGCCGTCCAAAGCTCGCCGGCCGTCGCGTCCTCGCTCGGCAGCGGCACTGGCTCGACGTCAGCGAGGAGGCTGGGCGCCACCATGCTGCTGCACGGCGCACTCTGGCCGGCCACGATAGGCGGCGCGCTCGCACAGCCGCTCGCGAGCAGTCCGATTGAGCTCAGGGTCAAGGCGCTGATCAGCACCAGGCGCTTGGAGGATTGCATCGGCGTTCTCCCGTGAAAGGGCTTCAGATTGAGTTTCGGCGGAATGGGTGTCGTCGAGGATGGCGCCGGCGTCGGCGGCCGCTCCTGCCCGCGCGCCTGACATCTCGCTCGACGCCCCGGCTTCGGCCGCGCGACGATTCGCCCTGCCCGGCTCGGTAACGAACCAGCCCATCCCGAGTGCGGCGGCCAGGGTGATGACGATCACCGCGGCCCAGGCGGCCGGGTTGAAAAGGCGGCTGATTTCGGAAAGCGTCATTGGCCCGCCCTCATCGCCTTGGAGAGACGAACGGCACGCATGCCAACCTGCTTCGCCCAGAGACTCTTCAGCATGGCGTCGGCGGCCTGGTCATATTCGCCCCGCTCGATCATCCCGAGCGTGTTCTTGAAGCCGAGAAGGCCTTTGCGCCCGCCCGGGTTTCCAACGCCGAGGTTGAACGCCATGTTCTGCAGGACACGCCGACGCGCGGGGTCCAGGCGATCCACCCACGGCAGCGCCGCGGCCAGCTGCGAGTTGTGCTTCTCGATGTCGGCGAGCAACGCCGCCTCGGCCTGCCGCTGCGTCCACCTCAAGCCTCTGTGGACCTCCGGCCCGGTGTGGCCGTAGCCGATGGTCCAGGGGTCTCCGCCGCTCAGCGGGTCCGGGTAAGCGGTCAGACGCAGGCCTTCGTCGCGCTTGAGGTCAGAGACCAGCACGGGATCGACCGGATCGCCCGCATTCTGCTCGTCAGCAATGGCCGCATCGACCTCGGCGAGAAGAACGCGCAGTCGGTCTCGAATGTCGGTGAGCTTGCTCATGCCGGGTCCTCCAAGCTCTTGGCCGCTGGTGCCTCGACTGTGGGGCTCACTGGCTGATCGACGCGCTCTCCAAAGACGCCCGCCTTCAACACGGCGGCCGATTGGATCACCCGCGCCAGATCAGTCGCCGACGCCCCGCCCGCATAGAGCAGCCAGATCAGCGCCAGCAGCAGCATCAGCCCTTGCGCGAACGGCAGCAGGTCCTCTGGCGTCAGCAGGTAGGCGAGCGCCCAGAGCAGGCCGATCAGCGCGGCAGTGACGGCGAAGGTCAGCAGCCGGCGCCAGAGAAAGCCGGGCTCGGGAAGCGGGTCCTGAGGGTCGATCTCGATCATCGACCAGCCTCCGCCCCGTCGAGCTTCCGCTCGATCCGCTGCGTGGTGATCTCCATCCCCCTGGTGCGCTCATCGAGACGGGCGATTGTCTCGGTCATGGCGCGAACGGGCGCGGTCTCCCCCTCCAGCTTGTCAACGCGAGAATTGAGCGTCGCCATCCACCAGACGAAAGTCACGCACTGCAGCAGGATCGCGAAGACGATCCCGATCAGAGCGGTGTCGATTTTCTTGGGTCGGGGCATGCGTTCGGCCTCCGTGTCGATGGACATCGGGCGATCACTCCGCTCGAGGGTGTGGGGATGGTCGACGCAAGGACGCCCGCTCATGGCGGCTGTCCTCATGTCGGGGTTGTCGCTGTGGTGGGCGAAGGTGGATTCCGGCCCGGCTATTCCAGGTTACGTGGATTGCCCCACGGTCGATCTGTGGGGCGGACGCCTATGGCCCAAAAATGAGCGCAACCGGAAGATGACTCGACTCGCGCACTGATGGCGACGATGGTTAACGAACCATGTTCTTGCTGAGGGGCAGACGAATGAAACAACTCTTTAGGGCCATTGTCGGCACCGCCATGCTGACGTTCGCGCTCGCGGGACCCGTTAGTGCGAAATCGGTCGTCGTTACAGTTCCGTTCGAAACCCAACTCGACACTGACTACGGCACGCAGGCGGCGTTCTTCACTTTCGGCTACCCGGGGTCACCGTTCGGGAACGGCGAAATTCGCGGCGGCCAGCAGATTCAAGCGGACGTCCATTGGGAAAGCGGGTCTTTGAACTACACCGGCCTTCTATTCAACTGGCAGCACTACGTGGCCATTCCGGATGACCAACATGGGGGCTACTATTACGAGTCCTATAGTGACTACCAATCGGTCTCCACCACCAAGGCGGACGCAACCGGAAAGCATGCTCGGTTCATCGCGCTGACGCCGAGGACCGAATACTTCAGCAAGCCCGACCATTGCGGCTCAGTGCCTTGCGTCCAGTACTTTTCCGAACTGTGGTTCGCTGATTTCAACGCCAGCTTCAGCGGCACGAACGGCACTCCAGTGTCGGGCTACGTGACGTTCACCATTACGCCTGTGCCGGAACCGGCCACCTGGGCGATGATGGTGGTTGGGTTCGGACTGGGCGGCGCAGCCATCCGCCGTAGTCGCGACAGGCGCACGATGCGCGCCTCCTAGCTTCAGCCATTCACGTTTAGAGGTATTCAAAATGATCAAGTTGATCAGCGCGGCCGCTGCTGCGTTTGTTTTGTCCTGTGCAGGCTCTGCGAGTGCAGCGGTCGTTGTCAGCCCGTCCGCGTACGGTCCGAACTTCAGCTGTGTCTACGCCTGCGCCGATGGCACAGAAGTCGATTTCACACCCGGATCTTGGCCCGCCGACCCCGCGCTAGGCCACTATCCCCGTTGGGTCTACAGTTGGATGCAGGTTCTCACGTTCGACGTGTTCGAGATCAGCGGAGCCACCCCTTACACCAACGTTCGCTTTAAGGGCGGCTCCTGGGGCACGCTCGAAAACCGTCGCGAAGAAGTGGTCGGGGTCACCGATGGCAACGGATATCTTCGATTGGAAGGCCTTATCTTCAAGGGCAATTCGCTCCTTACAGTCGGCTACAAACCCTACAATCTCTACATCGACGCGAGCGGCATCAGTCGAGGCGTCCCCGAGCCGGCCACCTGGGCAATGATGATCATCGGCTTTGGCGCCGTCGGAACTTCAGTACGTCGCCGGCGCTCCCTGCGCCTAGCCTAAGCGGCCCGTCGCGAGGCCAGCAGCGCCGCGCCACCGTCGATCACGGCGGGGAGCTTGGTGTTGTTGGCCTCGGCGACGACCTCCACCCTGCCGGCCTTGTAGTAATCGGTGGACTGGTTGTCGGTGAGGGCCAGGCCGGTCAGGTTCTCCATCCTAATCCAGGTTTTCGCCCCGACCGCCGCCACGATGTTGTCCGCGATCACCGCGCCGTCGGCGCCCATCACCGTGATGGCGTTCGTCAAGCCGCCGATGATCAGGTTGTCGCTGATCTCGACGTTCTTGTAGCGGTGGCTGGTCTGCATGGTGACGAAGATGCCTTGGGCCGCCCCCCCCTCCCCCTGCACCACCACGTTGTCGCGGATCTGGATGTTCTCGGCGCTCTTGGTGGTGTTCGAGGTCCAGACCTGGATGGCGTCGGGGTGGTCGTCTTCGATGCCCTTGCGGCCGGTCAGCGGCCGGAAGTCGGTGAAGTGGTTACGCTCGATGACGACGTTGGAGTTCCCGCCGCCCCTGATCCCGTCCATGCGGATGTTGGTGAAGCGGTTGCCGGCGAAGCGCACGCGCTCGTTGTCGAGGTACTGGACTGCGTTGGCGAGGCGATCCCAGCGGCTATCAATGACCGTCACGTCGGTGCAGTTGCGGATGGTGCAACCGGAGACCCAATTGGCCGGATCATCGCCCTCCGAGCGGACGTAGAGCCCACGCAGGGTCAGCCCCGCCACCGACGTGAATTTCAGCGGGTCGCCGGTCCCACCCTGCTCGACGAAGCACTCCAGGTCTTCGAAGGTCAGGTCGCTGCTCGTCTGGACGTTCAGGTCCTTGATGATCACGCCGGGCTGACCCCGGAAGGTCGCACCGTTCACGCCCCGGATCAGGATGCCGGACCAGACGCCAGGGGCCAGCAGGAAGACCTCCCCGCCCTTCGCGGCCTGGCTCGCTTTCCAGAGCGCGTCTTTGTCGGCGATCAGGATCGCATCACTGGCCGGCGGGGGCGGCGGTTCGACCGGCACCTCCGGCGCCGGGACGACGGGATCGACCGGCGCAGGCTCGACGCGCGGGGTCTCCAAGGCGATCAGCGCCGCGACGCCGTCGCGGATCGAGATAAGGGCCTCAAGCTTGTTCATCGGGGTTCCGATCAGTTGACTTGCGGAAGCACGGGGACCTGTTCGCCGGTCAGGGTCGGACTGGCGAGCAGGCGTGGGCGAAGGTGGCTGGCGTAAAGGGTCGTGCCCGCCTCTTGGATCGTGCAGGCCTCTTCGATGGCGATGGCCGCAGCCATGCCGATCGATTGCCCGGCGCACATCGCGGTTGGCTCCATCCGGATTGCGCCGAACGCGGTGTGGGTGCAGGCGACGGCGAAGAGGCTGGCGAGGTTCGTGCATTCCGAGGCGCGGGGCACGTAGATCTCATAGGGCAGCGGAGCCATGAGATCGGCTCCGCCAGCGGTTCCGTCGAGGATCTGCCCCTCGTTCCAGATCCGCCCGCCGTCGTCGAACCGTTGGCCGTGGTGGCTGTCCAGCGGATAGGAGGCGACCGCGACAGTGTTGGTCGAGCGCGGCGCCGTCCCGTCGGCGGCCTTCATGTCGTCGGCGTTGAACGCGAAGTCGTTCACCATCCGCCGGTGCTCGCGGACATAGAGCTGCGTCGGGAAGTACGGAAGGTCGTTGGGGTGCGGGTCCATGTAGTGGTCGCAGGGATAGCCATAGGCCTGCACTGAGGTGCGCGCGGCCGTCCCGGTGATCCGGCTGTCGGTGTCGACAGCCATGTAATGCATGATCCCGCGCACCCAGGCTTCATGCGCCTTCCACGACACCTCACGCTGAGCGTAGGTCGTGGCGGCCACGTAGGCGTTGCTCTCGCCGATGAAGTCCATCGACATGCCGCCCTGGTTGTTCAGGTCGTAGGTCCCGGTTCCGACCGCGGCGAAGTTGCCCCAATCGGCCTCCGCCAAGTTCTGGCCGCCAGCGGTCATCGCCGCCGCCAGCCGGCCCAGCGCCTCGTAGTTGCTGCGCGCGTATCCGGCCGGCGCCGCCGCCGAGAACGGCACCCGCCGCGCTTGGCTGTTGGTCAGGCTGAGACGGAAAGTGAAGGCCTGGGTCTGCGCATCGGCCGCGCCGTCGGCTAGGACAGGCTTGGCGCCCACGCCATAGATCCGGCCAGATCCGGCGTTCCCAGGCGTGACGTAGGGGTCGATGTTGTAGGCGGGCAGCGCCGAGCCGTTGGGGTCCTTGGTAAACTGGTGCTTGTTCGAGCCATTGGCCGTGAGGGTGCCGCGATAGCCGTTGATGCTTTCGCCGCCGGCCACCTTCGCCTCGCGCCCGATGTTGAACGACACGCCGGCCGCCGCCATCAGGTCGCCCTCATACGAGGCGTCGATGAACTGCGCGGCGGAGAAGGTTCGCCCGTCGACCGTCGTGAGCGAGGTGATCCTCGCGCCGGTCTTCTGCACTGAGGCGACGCCGTTGGTGGCGAACAGCTCGATGTCGAGACCGCCAGTCCGCGCCGGATCAAGGGATTGCCGATGCAGCCAGTTCGCGGTCATCGGCACGATGTTGGTGGCCGTTGGGGTCGCCACGTCGTTGATCGAGTTCGCGCGCTTGAAGAACAGGCGTGTCAGGCCGCCCACCACGCTGTAGGTGGGGCCCTCCAGATCGGTGCGACCGAGGCCATTGGCCATCATGCCTCCGATCTGCGCCACGGTGCGGTCGCGCCAGCCGCCGACCATGATCACCGACTTGCCTTGCCGCTTGGCCTCATAGGCGGCCAGGACGCCCTGAGCGGTCCAGCCATAGACAACCACATCAGCGCTCGGCGCTTGCGGCTGATAGCCCGGCTCGTGGATCAGCACGTCGCCGAACTGGTTGTTCTCCAGCACCGAGCGGATCGCCCGATACAGCAGCTCCATGTCGCCGTCGGTGAGA